>Ga0181591_10002612_pt1 | contig 15518 bp, 3 predicted proteins | sample 071ome_33_FD_133757 | JGI IMG/M metagenome (GOLD analysis project Ga0181591, IMG submission 133757) | Coastal salt marsh microbial communities from the Groves Creek Marsh, Skidaway Island, Georgia - 071412AT metaG (megahit assembly) | ecosystem: Environmental > Aquatic > Marine > Intertidal zone...
GCTTATTTTAGAGGTGATGAAAACAATCAAATGTTAACAAGAATTTACGCTTACTGTTTTGAAACAAAACAAGAGCTGGATGATTACTTGAAAATGCTTAAAGAAGCTGAAAAAAGAGATCACCGAAAACTTGGTAAAGAATTAGATTTATTTGTGATGTCGGACTTAGTTGGTCCGGGTCTTCCACTTTTCACACCACGAGGTATGGTTGTTAGGGATGCAATCCAAGACTATCTTTGGGAACTACATAAAAAACAAGGATACCAAAGAATTTTAACTCCACATATTGCTAAAATTGAGTTATATGAAAAATCTGGGCACGCTGCAAAATTTGGGGATGAACTTTTTAAGGTTAAAGGAAAAGATACAGATTTTGTTATGAAACCAATGAATTGCCCTCATCATATGCAGATTTTTGATTCTCAAATCAGATCATATAAAGACCTTCCGATTAGATATTTTGAATGTCCGGGAACTGTTTATAGAGACGAAAAATCAGGACAACTTTCAGGACTTTCAAGAGTAAGAATGATTTCTCAGGATGATGGGCATTTGTTTTGTGCTTTAAATCAAATTGAAGAAGAAATTTTAACAATCGTTGATATTATAAAGACTTTTTATACAAGAATTGGAATGTTTGATGATTATTGGGTTTCTCTTTCTGTGAGAGGTGAAGACAAATCAAAATACTTAGGATCAGAAGAAGTATGGAATAAATCAGAAGCTGCGCTTGAGAGTGCTGCTAAAAAAGCTAATTTGAATTTTAAAAGAATGGAAGATGAAGCTGCTTTTTATGGTCCAAAACTGGATTTTATGTTTAAAGATGCAATTGGAAGAGAATGGCAACTAGGAACAATTCAATTAGACTTTAATCTACCTGAGAGATTTGATTTAAGCTTTATTAACGAGCAAGGTGAAAAAGAAAGACCAGTTGTGGTGCATAGAGCGATTTCGGGTTCACTTGAAAGATTTATGGCTGTAATGATTGAACATACAGCTGGAGCATTTCCGGCTTGGATGGCACCTGTGCAGGCTGATGTAATTTGCGTGAGTGAAGTTTTTAAAGATTATGCTAATGAAGTTATGCAAAATCTAAAAGAAGCCGATGTAAGAGCAAATATGATGGATTACACTAATTCGCTTGGGAAGAATGTAAGAGAGTCTGAAAAAGCTAAGGTTCCGTTTAAATTAATTATTGGTGAAAGCGAAGTTAAAGATAAAACCGTAACTGTTAGAGAGTACAATACTGGAAAGCAAGAAACTATGGATTTAGAAAAATTTATTAAACATATTCAAGAAAGCTAAAAATTTACTTAAAAATAAATCTTAAAAAACCCTCAGTGTTGAGGGTTTTGTTTTTTAATTATGATTAACTTGTAGCTTTTTTAATGGCTGCAGTTAAATCTTTAAGTGAGGCACTTTCGATAGCTTGAATGAAATTTTCAGCTTGCCGGTTAGACTCTTCAGCTTTTGGATTTCCTTCAAAAAATGTTTCAGCTGAGTCCTCTAGAAATCTGCTGACATTACAGCCAGAAAGATTTGCGGCTATACTTCGGAGAGTTGATGTAAATTCTTTATATTCATCTTTAGTTTGTAAAGTAGATAATTGACTTTTACTAAAAGCTCTTCCGGAGGCATTATGAGGGTTTTCTGCTTGCTTGTATCTTCCGTGAGTTAATCCAAATAGTGCAATTCCTGAAGTTAATAAATTTTGAGCAAAAGTAAGCTTTTGTGTATCACTCATTGAATTTGAACTATCTTCAAGCATATCTACAGCATACTTGTATCCATTTGCGTATTGACCAAAAGCAACATTATGTAGAGTGAAGTTGGCTTTTGGAAATAAACTTCCTCCAACTTGTCTTTCACTTACTTTAAATAAATTACAAATTTCTTCGTAATTAAGTTTACCTAATACGTATCCACTATATTCTTTTGGATATTTATTTTCAGCTACTGTATCTAGGTGTTTTTTAGTAGACTTTTGGGACAAAGGAAGTAACTCTGACCAAATCCATTTATCAACTTCGGATTTAGATTTACCATCAAACTTTGGAATTTGACCACTTGAAAACTTAGACCAAATTTGATCTCTTTTATAAAATAAAATGTCTTTATGTACTGTAAAGGCATGTAAAAAGGGATGCTTACCATAATTCAAAGACTCAATAAATTGATCGTCTAGAATTGGACCTTGACCATTAACTGTATGAGAAAGTCCTGCGTAAAGATAATAAAAGAATTGAGGAAGAGAACCGTATCCTTCGTCGATCATGGCTTGCAAAATCCCGGTATATTCACCAGAGTCCATAGCTCTACTTTGTCCTAATTTACTGAATAACTTAGCAAATTCTTCATCAAAATTATACTTACCTTCTTTTGCTAATCTATCAACTTTACTTTTAGTATCGTTCATAGATGAGGTAAAAGCTGATCGGTTTTTTGATATGCATTGAGTACCAAAATTAGAAGGTTGACCATTGTTGTTGAAAATATAATTTAAAGCTTCAGCTACAGCATCTTCATTTTTAGTTCCATCACGATCTTTCCAGACTTCAGATCCATCTTTATTTTGATATTTTTTAATAGGATCTGTAATTACACCTCGGGTTTGTTTTCTTGCTTTATTTATAATTTCAATAAAGTTTTCGTCTAATACAGATAAAGATCCATCTTCAGATAAAAGGTCAACTAAGGCTTTAAGTTTAGCTCTATTTTCAGTGTTTCTAAAGTTAGCTCCTTTAAGCTTATTAAGTTCCTTACTCCACATTACAGAGTCACCTCCCTCTTGGAATCTATTTTTGTAAACATCAACTCTTTCATTGAATTCTTTATTAGTTGCTTCTAAAGATTCTTTTTCTTGTCCTAGGGCACTTTGGAAACTAGCTTTTCTAAGATCTCTTTTTCTTTTATATCTTTGAGAAACTTTTTCTCCAAAAACTTTAGAAATATCAATAATGTCATTCATTGACATTAATCCAAATGGCATTTCAGGCCACTCCCAATCTGGCATAGACATGTTTTTGATTGGAGGTAGGTCAACAGACCATTCTTTTTGAAGTTTTTCTTTGGAGATCATTCCCAGGTTTTGATCTTTAATAAATTTTAAAAGCTCTGGAAGGTTAAACTCCATTCTTGCTTCTGGATCTGGATTGTCACCGTCAAATTTAGGGTAACTTAGATTTTCAAGTGTAATCATGTCTCCTGAAACTGACTTAATTTCATATTTATCACCTTGTAAATTTGCTAAAACGTTTCCAGCATGAATTTCAATTGGTTTTTTAGATACAGCTAAACCATTTTTTAACATAAAATCATGGTGAGCGCTTAATCTTCTATCTAATTCTTCACTGGTTAAGCTTTCGGTTTTTTCATCCATTTCGGCATATACATCTTCTTCGGCTTGGTATCTGTAAGAAAAATTTAAAAATTCTTCTAGCGAGTACTTGTAAGCTGTAGTTCCATCATCTAATTTAACTTGATAATTATTTACTAAATCACCATGGGTTTCTTTATGCTTTAATGCCTCTAGAAAATGTTCAGAATCTAAACCATTTACTGGAATTGGTTCTGAAAGAAAAACATGATTTGAATCAATATCCCAAGCTAAGACTTGCGTAAAATGCTTTTCAGGGCTGGATTTGTCTATTCTGTAAGAAAATGTTGTTCCAACTGTAAAATCTTGCTCCATGGATCTAAATCCAAGTCTTTCTTCGAGTTCAGCAAACGAATCACATTTAGGATAAACATCAAAATTTTCAAGAATATCCCCATCAACTGCACAAGTGTATTTTCCATCAATGGATTTTTGTAAAAGATGTTCTACATTTGAGTCTTCATCAAGGATTTCTTTTTCTAAAGAACTATCAATAATCTCACATTCAAGTTCAAGGTCTCTTTGCTTATCAAAATAAGGGGTGTCACTTTGAAAGTGGATACCTCTTATTACTAGAGTTTTTGAGTTACCATTTTTGTCTACAACGTGCATTCGATTTCCAATTTCTACTCTTACCCCAAGTTTTCTGGAAAGTTTGATTTTCTCTTGATTTAAAACTCTTTTATAAGCCTCACCTTGGTTAAGCATATTAATATCGTTTATAAAAGCTTCATTAGCATCACACAGAGACTCAAAAATGTCTTGTGAACCTTCTTCGTAAACTAGTAAACTTTGTTTTATAACATCTATTGCTTGGGCGTCTTGAATACCAAATGAGCTTATAATATCATCTAAAGATTGATATTGGTCTTGAATTTGTGGATTTGCATTTAAATAAGCTTGTGTTATTTTATTCCAATTTTCTTCTGTTGGTTCAACGTTATTAAGATCAAAATCGATAGAATCTGGATTAGATTTCACAAAATCAAGCGCTTCTTCACGCAACTGTATAAAATCTTCCATTTTGGAAATTAAAGATTCACCTTCAGGCTTAATTTCTAAATTTCCATTTGTTGTGTTTCTGGATGCAAACTTATTAAACGCATCTGGAATATTTTCAAAACTTGCAAAAAGATCTTGAATTAAAATTCTTTCGTTTTTGACAGCTTCATGTGCAATTTCTTGCATCTCTAACAAACTTTCTTCGCAGCGATTCATTCGATTAACAAACTCTTGAGTCATTGCTTCTGAATCCCCTTCAAAGTCAGCTGCCATACCTTTCATTCTTTCTGAATAACTTGTGGCTTTGTCTTGAATCTTCTTTGTAATTTGAGAAATACCAGTTTCAGCAAGATCTTGCTCTAAATCGGCAATTATTTTACTTGTATTTTCTTCAATATTACCCTGTCTTTCGGCATCTTGAGGTCGATTGAAGTTTTGTGCACCTTGGTTTAATCCTCGTTGTGGATTTTGATTATTATCTGGCATTTGGGTGGGCTAAATTAATTTATTTTTAATTATATCAAAAGATCTTAAATCTGGCAAGTCTATGAAGCAGGATTTTGTAGATTTTGAATTACAGCATCTACAGCACTTTTTTGATTCTTGAATGCATTGGAGCCATTTAATCTAGAAAATGCACTAGTTAAAGCGGTTCTAACATTTCCCTGAGTTCCTAGATTTATTACTTGTTGTGGAGTAAGATCTACGCTATTAGCTTTAAGGGCATTTAAAACTCCTGTGTTTAGAATGTGGTCGGCATTGGTAATTGAGGCACCACCTCTAAGTTTTGTAATAATGGCTGCTGGAGTATCGGTCGTAGTGATTGGTGCTGGATTGCTGGGATTGCCTGGGTTTCGGCCGTTTCCGCCGTTTCCGCCGTTACCTTGGTTTGATGAATTAAAGGAACTTTCGTCAGGGAAAAATTTAGAAGCAAACTGTCTTGCATTAGTTTCTTTTCTACCAAGGAATACTCCGGTATTTGCAGCAGCAGATCCGATGAACTTACCTGTTCCTTGAACTTTACCTCTTAGCCAAGTAAATGCACCTGCTGCGGCTGATCCATCTGCCATATTTAGAGTGATTTCATAAATCACAGCAACCGAAGCAAAGTATACTAATAAGGATTGAAAAGAATCCAGAGATCCAATCGAAAGAGCTACAGAGTTTAAAACTTCATTGCTTCCGAATGAACTTGGGGTTCTTGAGATTGAATCTAAAATCATATAAGAGAGTGTGAACCCGACTCCCCCTTTGATTGGTCCAATTAGAGCGTAGTCAAAGAATTTAGTAAAGTGTTCCGAAGCGTCAATTGATAATCCAGACATGACTTTGTCTAAGACAATGATTGGAGAAAGAGCAATGTAAATCCAAATATAAATAATACGAATTACTAAATAATAAGCTAACATTAAGTATGAAAAGAATTGGATTATAAAAATAAAAATTCTGACAAAGAAAATCGCAACAATTCCAAAAGCATCGCCTGGGGAGTTTGTAACAGAATTACCTAATTGATCAAGTTCGGCTACCCGTCCAAACCTTACAGCTAAGGTTAAGGGAAGAGATCTTTGATCAACTGTTCCTAAAAAACTGTTAAAAGCTTTTCTGTATTCTGCATCACCAGAACAAATTGGTTGATCTGTTAGAGGTGTATTAGTACAAATCTTATCAATTGTATCTGAGAGTTTTACGCTATTTTGGGTGTTTTCATATTGGGTGGCCCATGAATATGTAATATTAATTGCTACGTTTGATACGTCTAAAGTTAAAAGAGCACCATACCAAGATAGTTGAATCAAAATTACTGCAACAACGATTTCTTTAATACCCTTTTTTAAAGAATATTGTGAATCAGATGATCCTGTAAAAACATTGTAAATAGCAATAAACACAAAATAAATTACTAAAATGTACAAACATAAATTTCTAACTTGCGCCCAAACATTTCCAAGAACCTCTTTCATAACAGGACTTGAAAAAATTTGGTTATCTAACAAAGATCCAATGACAATAAACAGTGGATATGAAATAGTTTTTAAAGCTTCCGTGATTGGAAGAATATCTTCAATTTTCTCTTTGGCTTTTTTTAAAGCTTGAGCCGGGTTCCCCTGGCTAAGCAACTGAAGTATCTCTTGCGCCTCGGTTGGAACCAAACTTCCTGTAGCTGAAGTTGAGGTTGAAGTTGGGGTTGTTGGGGTTGAAGCTGAGGTTGTTGAAGTTGAAGGTTGGGTTGCTGTTGGATTAGCAGTATTAGTTGCATGAGAGATTTCAAGGAGTGTGAAATTTTGCTGTGTGTGATTTACTGGAGCTTGATTATTTTGAATAACAGCTGGTAAAAAATTGCTTAAAATTAAGGCTAAAAATACTACCAAAGTGGATTTCACGAAATTTTTAAAGATATTTTTAAGCATATTTATTTAATTATGTTGCCATTATAACATAAATCAGCCCAGAAATCGAGCCTATAGTTGGGGGTATTGCCCTTTTATTATTGTTATAAAAATTTGAGATTTTTGATCCAAAGCTCTGATTTGCATTTTGATTACTTTGACCTGCTTGGTTTGGAGTCTGAGCAAACGGAAATCTTCGAACTCCAGGAATCATACTTGATGCCATTTGCAAAGCACTTGGCGATGCAGAACTTTGAGTTTGAGTTTGGGTTTGAGCAACGGAAGTTTGGGCTTGAGAACTTGATGTTTGTGCTGAGCTTAAACTTGCTGGCATTAAGCTTTGAGAAACAGGAATATCAGCGTTTTGAGCCTGGTTTCTTTCTTGATTGATAGCTTCGATTTCGGTTGTAAGTTGGTCAAGTTGTGGATCTTGTTCTTGGTCTTGGTCTTGTTCTTGGTCTTGAGCTTGATTAGGCAAGCCTGCATTTAAGGCTAGTTGATTGACTTTTTGACTTAAATCTTGAGCTTGATTAAACACAAATTGATTGGAAACATTTTGTCCAACTAAGTTGATTTGCTTTAAAAAATACTCCTGTTGATTTACCTCTACTTGGTAGAGATTTTGATTAATATAAAATTGATTTCTTTGATTACTTCTTGAAACACCCTGGATTTGTTGATTTAAAATTTGATTTACAATTTCCATGGCTAAATCTAAGTCGGCTTCAATAATTTGGTTTTGGCTCAAAAACTCATCCAGATTTTGAATTTCTTCTTGGTATGAACTTTGGTTAGAAGTTAAAAAGCTAAAATCTTTAGTGATTTGCGAAATAGGATTTTTAATTTCCAGAGTAAAGCTGGCGTTTGAAGGATCTTTGATTTTATAATCAAGATTTGAATTTTGCAAAAAACTTCTAAGTGAAAATGGTAAAAAATAAACTTTATTTTGAACCAAGGCTTTAAAAGCCGTACTCACAAAATTATCCGTCATTACTTTTTGAAACCTGTATGGAAAAGCTTTAATAAAACTCACAATAAATCTTTTATCTTGATAAGCAAGCGGTAATCCAGAACTTTGTTCTTGGCTTGCAGAAATGTCCTGAGCTTGATATTGAGCTTGTGACTGACTTTGATTATCGGCTTGAAGATTTGAACCTTGCTGATCTACGGGTCTGGGTGCTTGTGAGTCTGAGATTATTGAGGAGGTTGAGGCTGGGGCAAAGGCTTGTTTGATTTCAACCGGAAGAGCATTAACAAAAGCTTGGCAATAATTTTTATACTCTTTATAACTTGGATTCAAACTGGATGGAACCTGAAAGAGAGCCATTTTAAAGACTCTTTTTTGTTCACTATTACTTAAGCTTGTGAAGCTTTGAATAAAATTTTCGGTGATTTGAATAAAAGTTTGTTTCTGCATAAAATTGATTATTCTTGATTTTGAGAATTATTTAAGCCTATAAAGAATTGTTGAATTTGATTTCCTCCTTGTTGCTGAGTTGCCCTTACATCAGTACCTTCTTTTAAGACTATGTTTCCTCCTTCTATTTCCAGGGTGAAATTTCTAGTTGCCCTCCCTCTTGCATAGCTTAGACGTAAAACTGTGCTGTTATCGGTAGACTGGGGCTGAACTTGAGAAACACCATTTAAGCTGGTACAAGCTAATTGAACGGCTTTAAGACGCTCGAATCCTTGCAAATTAGCTCTGATTGCTTGGATGTAATCACTTAGCGCTTGGTCTCGCTTTCTGTGGACTTTTCGGAATACTCCTGCTACTTTGGCTTGAATCACAAGAGAATAAGAACTTCCAGCTTTTGTGATAGCTAGCTTGTAATGGTGTTGTCCTTGATTGTATTCATAGAATAACGTTTGTCCAGCAACACGAGTTCTTTGGAAGTCTAAGCTATTTCTTCTTGGTCCTAGGCTGAGTCTGGATAATCGTGTTCTTGAAGTTACCCTCACTGAACCATCTTGTTTAAAGGCATCGGATTGTCTGGCGCCTATTGATGTGAAATAAGTATGCCTAGCTTGTCTTTCTTCGTTGGTAAAAGTTGCTGTTTCAGATAGGAAAGATTTTAGATCTTGCCGTCGGGCAAATTGATATTCTGTTCTATCTTGCTTTAATATATATTGATAGCCTCTTCTGAGAGCTTTTGTTTCAAGAGAATAACTAAGCCTAGTAAGAGTAGTTATAGTAACGGGGTTTTCAATCAAACCTCCCTCATTTGCTTGAGGATTGAAACCTTGAATTTCACTTAGCAAGTTTAGATGCTCAGCATTGAGAGCAATTTTTTGGTCTAAAGTTCGTTGTCTTCTTATTGGTCCTTCGTGTACTTTTGATTTTAGTGTGTTACCGCTTCTTTCCACCGACTGGAAAACGCTGATGTTTCCACCTTCTGCAACTGGGACATGAATTTCTAAAGTCGGCTGACTATCTAATTCAGATTTATAAACTAGAGTTTGAGCCTCTTCTCCTTCTTGAGTTAATCGGAAATTTCTTGATGGGGTAAAAGTTCTAAGATTACTTGGAATAGTCTGTTGACTTGAATTGATTGCACCTATTGATCTTAATTTTGTTAATAGGAGTTGTGTTACTTCTGGTGTTAATGTGCCATTTAGGGCTTCAGATGGTGAGACTTGTGCTACTAAATTGGTGGAAACGTAAGCTTTTAAATCTGCAGCGCTGTCGTGCACACTTGTCTGACTTGATAAAGTTTTATTAGGGTTTAAAAGGGTTAAAACATATTTACTTTGTGCGTTGATTGAGATTTGATAGGTTCTTCCTTCTAATTCGAATTCTGGCCTATTATCAACATTTTTTAGGCCATTAACCTTACCAGGGTTAACTGAAAGATTTTGTCTTGCTTCGTAAGCTTGAGTTAAATTTGCTCTGTTTTGGGTAAGATTTCGGATATAATTTCTGATTGAGGTTATATTTTGATTAGTTCCTCTAAAAGGATACGACCTTCCGACTGGGGGTAATTTCCATTCCAATACTCTTGGTGTTTCACCTAAGAAAATCATTAATCCATCAGACTCCGAAGAATAAACTGGATTCCTACTACTTGTAATTGTTTCAAAATTAAATTGTAATTCTACACCAGCAACTGTAATCCTTCGAGGAACAATTCTACCAGGCGTTCTAATTACTAGCTGGTTTAACAATCTTCTAACCCGGGTTCTTTCTGAATGTTCAGGAAAATCTCTTTGATCTTCAACATAGTCCGTTAAGTCTTGTTGAGAATTAAAATTTCTTGTTATTGTACTTCGACCACTTGGGAAATTAATTGTAAATCTTTCTGCTCGTGGACTTGCGATAGTATAAATAGTTTCTCTAATTTTAATTTGGTTTTCTTGTCCTGAAACTCCATCAACACCAGAGAGTTCTTTAAGTTGGCTCATAGCAGTTGCTAAGCTGGCATTGGCGGCTGTAGTTTGAGTTAAAGTTCTAAGTGCTGTATTTAAGTTAGTATCCTGTGCATGGTTAAATGTTTGTTCAGGAAAATCATTGGCTACAAGTTTGTATTCTGTATTTGAAATTGTAAGTCCTCCACGTTCTACACCTTCAATTTCAAATTGAAGTGCATTATATCTTGTTTTTCTTGGGTTAATAAGGCTGTGACCTTGAACTCGTCTATTTGGATTAATAAAGCCATTTCTTGACTTCAAACCTAGGCTATCGGCAGCTGCTAAAATTGGGGTTCTTTCCTCTTCAGGTATGGAATTTAAAACACTTTGAGCGTGGATGACTCTTTTTAACTCATGCTGATTATTGAATCTAACATTTACAGGAGTTTGTTGACCATCAGCACCTAATGCCGTAAGTAAAAAGTGTCTAGCTGTTCTTTCCAGAGAGTAATGAGTTCCGCTTAAATTCAAAACAGGAAACGCCCTAGAATTATCTCCTGGTTGACTTAGAATTCTGCTTACACCAGATCCTAGAGTTTCATCTGTGGCATAGGTTTCAGCTAATTCATGACACTCAATTAGATTAGTGATCTGGGTATTTAATGTGCTAGCTCTTAAGTCCCTTATTGTTTGTGTTCTGTCTACAATGTTCTTAAAAGGATAGTAACTATCTTCTCCTATTTTAACTTTAAAAACAGGTGCATTACTTTGATTCGGTTTGATGAATAAGAAAACCTCAGCTCCCCCAATGTGGGCAGAGTAAGTTAAACTATTATTTTGAGAGATAGGAGTACTATCCAAAGAAAGCTCAATTCCTCCTAAAGTAATTTGATTTGGTATTAAATTATTTCTTTGATTGATACCAAGTTCCTGTAAAGTTGATCTATAACTTTCTTGGTGTGCTGCTGGTTCCATGAATACTGCACGCATGGAAGTAATATAGGTTTGTAATTCAGCATAATTTGCAAACTCAATAGTTCTTTGAGTTTGAGCTGGAGTTGAAGTTGGAGCTGGAGTTGCAGTCGCAGCTGGAGTTGCAGTCGCAGCTGGAGTTGGTGGAGTGGTAATTTTAATTTTTCCACCTGTGAGTTCTTGAACTTGGAATGTCATGGTTGATTCTTCCCCTGTTTTTAAATTGAATTGGTCTAAATGACCCTCTACTGCAGTTACATTATCACTATCATTATTAATAAGACGTTTGACGTGACGATAGGTTTTAATATTTTGGATAATTGGTAAAATTTCAGCTTTGGTTTTATTCCTTGCTAAAACTTCGTCATCGATTTCAATTGTAAATTTTGCAGTTGAAGAAGAAGAGACTGTAAGGACTGTTCCAGGGTCATCTTGTAATGCAAAGCTTGCATTTCCTACGTAATTAAAACTACTTCCCTGTAGATTGATAGTTCTTGGAAAAGCAGAGTCTGAATTTCCTGTTAGAGTGTTTAGATTTGCAAGTGCTTGCACGGTTTGGGGTTCTGTGAGACTGCTAGCAATTTCCATTCTTAATCTTCGTGGAGGATTAGCTATAAGTTCAAGGAGGTTAGTTTGAGGATTTAATATTACCCATCCTCTTTCAATTAAAACTTCCGATAAGGACCTTAAAATATTGGCTTCTCTGTCTTCTATAGCTTGCTCTTGAATTGTAAGTCCATAGATTTTTTGATTAATATAAGTTACTAATTGCTCTGGACTATTTATCCTGGAAGGGAAAGTTAGATTAGTATATCTTAGTAGAATTTCAGCTGGATCTGCTGAAGCTATTAGAGCAATCGGTCTTTCACTGTAATCGTGAGAAGCTGCCGCCTCAATGTCTGGGAAAGAAGATACAAGGGGCTGACGAGTATAGTCTTTTAAATTAATTACTACTGTATGATCTGTACCATTTGGATGGATAATTGTAAAATCTAAGATACCATTATCAAAAGTACAAGTGCTTGCACCTGCGGGAACAAAGAAAGCTTCAGGATTATCTTGAAAGTTTGGAGGACTATAGCGGTTTTGGCCTTTTTGGATACTACTTGCGTATTGAATTCTTCCGTTAGCAAAAGTGATACCTTGAACATCACGGATTCCTTGTTGAAGTTGTTCGTTATTTGATGGGTTATCAAATTGGCTGAGCTGTTGATAGTAAGCTTGCCGAGATAAAATTTTATATTGACCAGTAGCAAGGCCTTGGAATCTTCTTTGGATTTCTTCATGGGTATTTAATTGACCTTCAAGGAAGTAAACCATTTTTCGTCTACCTTTTCTGCCTATAAAATATGGTGCATTTTTGGAAGTATAAAACTCTAACTGATTTGGAGCTTTATTTGTTATGCCTGCTCTAGCATTATTTATTACTAAATAAGGATAATCCAAGTTATAACTTACTACGGAGTTTAACCTTGTGGCTCGTCGACTAATAGTGATCCCCATTCTTTGTTTAAGTGCATCTTGGGAACGTATTCTTAAAGCAGCAGCATTTTGTCCTACACTATAAATATGTTCAGTTTGTCTGATCCGTTTTAGAGCATGTTGATCTGGGATTACAAACTGTGTACCAAATTGATTGAGAGTTAAACCATAATGTCTTCGAAGGAACTCTACCATTACACCGTAACCACTTTCCGTTAAATCTGAGTTAATAATAGAAACAACTTGCAATAGATTCTTATTATTGAATTTAGTCCCGAGATGATATATAAAGTTGTTACCACTCTCATATCTAACGGTAAGATCTGTAGGTAAACTTATTACGTTATCTCTTTCAATTTTATTAGGAATGGCTTCTGACCAAACATGACTTTCCCCACTTAGAAGCTTCTTAATTTCTTCAAAGGAATTTTGATGGTTAACAAGTAAAACTGGATCAAACACAGCATTGCCTTGGAAAGCCGCTCCATTTTGAACTCCTATGTTTATATATGGAGGATTTGGATTCAATGTAATTCCATACATAGCTTGGAATTGATCAATTTGTTCAGATGAGAGAGTTTCTCTTTCCACTCTTTCTCTAGGCTCATTTTGTGCTGCTTCTAAGTCGCCTGAAATTACCTGAACGGTAATATTAGAACTCGATGGAATTAGCCATTTGTTTTGAGTGGTATCCCAGGTGGCTTCTAATTGACGTAATAAAGCTGAGGCATATTTAGCTTTATCTGGAGCTACCCATAAAGCTTCTACAACCTGATTAATATCTTTTCCTCCTAGATTAGTAATGTTTGTAACAAGAGTGTTTCCTACTAAAGCAAGTGGATTTTCTGAGCTTAAAGTAACTTGAGAAGGTGAATCAACAGAAGGAATATTTATTAGATTTAAACGTGATACTGAGCTTTTAATTATATTAATTTGATAAGATTGTACTTGTTCTTCAAATCCTATGATTTGAAAGCTTCCATCTTGGGTTGGTAAAATAATACGTGGATTTTGTACTGAACTACTTAAATAATTGCCCTCTTTATTAGGCTGAGTTGATAAAGTACGTCGTTGGGCATCTGAGGCAATTGTAAAACCTTGCATTTGATAAAATTGAGAATATAAATTTAGCATCTCAAAAGGCTTAGTTCTTGTTGGGTTTTCAGGGTCCTGTACGTATAATCTAAATGGTATAAACTCTAAAATAGATGATTCACGAGTCACTGGCTCTGTCCTTGAAAATATTCTTCTTGAAATTTTTTTTTGAATATACCCACCTGAGGTAATTGAACGACGAATAGAATCCCTCTGGTAATACTCAAATTGATCTTGAGATGGTGTAACCTCTACAAATCTATTTAACCTTTGATACAAAGCTATTTCCATTGCTGACATACTTTGATCTCGTTCATGCCGTTGATGCAAGGATTGATACAGTTCGAAAATAGAAGTTTCACCTAGTACTGATTTAATAATTTGGGCACTTACATTTGGAAAATGATTATAAAGATCTGAAAAGCTTCTGAGGTATATTCCATGTGGTATTTCTGGTGTACCAACAACTTCTCTAAATTCACTACTCTCATCTATTTGTGGCTCTGCAGCTTCTTCATAGACTTCTCTTCTAGTTTTTAAGCTCCCAAGTAGTTCCCCTTCTTTAACTGTAAGATTTTCCTTCTGCTCTAGTTGATTAATAATATATATTAAAGTTAGTTCTTTCTCACTACTTTCACGTCGGAATATTTCTATAAGATTTGGAAAATTAGTGGCAATCTGTTTCAATCTAGGTATAATTGTAGACCTAGATCTGCTTGTTCCAAGTATTACTTCAGAGTCTGTCCAATTTGATGGTGCAGTTCGATAAAAATCATCCAAATTTGAGTTAGGATATTGAATAAAATATATAATTAAATTTTTGTAAGATTTAAAATCTTCATAAATTTCGCTTATCTTCATTTCGAGACCTCTTTCTATTTCAACTTTAACATCTAATATTGTAGCAGTAGGATTTGTAATTGGAGGTTTAATATATGAAGTCAATAGTGAGATTAAACCCTCTTCAGATTTGGTCCGTGGTTGAGCTGCTTTTAAAATTTCTAAAATATCTTCTACCGTAACTTCAGGGTCATCAATTAACCTTTCAGCAATATTAGGAAAATTATGTCTTAACTCTGCTGAATTATTAAAATCAATATCACTTAATGTTCTGTGTCGTCCAATGAATTCAATCGCAGTCTGGTTTGGGTTAATTTGTTCAGGATCAACTTGATCTTGCAGGCTTGGGTTTTTGTCGAATTCTAGATTATGACTTTCACGTCCATCAACTGGGACAATTCGACTATCTTGCATTTCAAGTCTTCCAGCCTGAACAAGGTGATTTAATAGCTGATACTGGGCTTGTGAAAGGTTATTGTTATTTGAAGAACGGTTTCTGATTTCATTAAATGATCTAGCAATATTTTCCATTGAAATAGCTCTTGCGTTACCTTGACTGTCAAACTCTACACCCGGAATGAGTATCCTTAAACTTTCTGCGTCTTTATAAGAAATAGTGGCAGCAGTATTTGGACGCATCCCTGAATTTGATGCAATCGAAAATATGTTTGAAACCACTCTTCCCTCCATGACTTGGAAAGGAGTTTGAGGCATAACAGGAATTCTTTGAAAAGGAATAGTTAAATCTACAAAGTTTCGACTTTTAATTACAATGTGATCAGATCTCTCTTCAACATCTTCAATAGTCCCCCAAACCTGAGATCTTTGACGCAGATTTTCGGTTACAATAAAGTGACTTCTATCCTCGGTTAAGCTTGGAGAATATGTGAATACTCCTCCTTGATCATCTGATCTACGTTCCGAGGAAATCCCATACTTCCTTAGTATGGATGCCTCTCTACCGGTAACTTCGAAGGATTTGGCTCGATCTATGGCTAATTGACGGCGTCTTTCTA
>Ga0181591_10002623_pt1 | contig 15465 bp, 20 predicted proteins | sample 071ome_33_FD_133757 | JGI IMG/M metagenome (GOLD analysis project Ga0181591, IMG submission 133757) | Coastal salt marsh microbial communities from the Groves Creek Marsh, Skidaway Island, Georgia - 071412AT metaG (megahit assembly) | ecosystem: Environmental > Aquatic > Marine > Intertidal...
AAACTGCAAAACAATTAAGTGAAGCAATGAGTATGCCACTTGTACGTTTTGATATGAGTGAATACCAAGAACGTCACACAGTTGCTAAACTTATCGGTGCTCCCCCAGGGTATGTAGGATATGGTGAAGGTGGTCAAGGAAGTGGACTACTTGTCAACAAACTTGAGGAAAATCCAAACTGTATCCTACTGCTGGATGAAATTGAAAAAGCACATCCAGATGTTAGTAACGTACTGTTACAACTTATGGACAATGGTATGATCACAAACAGCGAAGGCAAAAGTGTAAGTGCACGTAATGCTATTCTTATCCTAACATCAAACTTAGGTGCACGTGATGCAGAACGTAATACTATTGGCTTTGGAGACAATGACAATAACAGTGCTAGCGAAGAAGCAGTAAAAAGATTCTTTAGTCCAGAATTCCGTAATAGACTTGACGCTGTTGTACAGTTTACAAAACTTGATAAGAAGTTAATGAAAAATATTACCAAGAAGTTCTTGCATGAAGTACGTGATATGCTAACTCCACGTGGTATTAACCTGAGTTATTCAATTACTGTAATTGATTGGCTAACAGAAAATGGATTTACTGCTAGTATGGGTGCACGACCAATGGCACGGTTGATTAACGAAAAGATTAAAAAACCAGTTGCCAAACAGCTTCTTTTTGGAGATAATGTTACACAAATAACACTAGAGGTGAAAAATAATGACGTTGTCGTTCAAACAACTTAGTGAAGATCCAAGGTTTACTATTGCAACAAAGCCATGGTATGGAAAATATCCGTTTAGGATTACATTTCTTAGTCATGGTTGGGATGGATCACTTTTTGATAGTGGCTGGAAAGAAAGATATTTTCGCAATAGAAGTATAATAAAACTGTTAGATGAAAATGAGGAAGATTTTCGGTTTAGGAATGACAGCAACTTTAACATATACCTAAAAAGTTTGGAAAGTGTTAATTATGTTTTATCTGAATGTTCAGATATCATTTTACATATTGCAGGTCCCATAAATCAAAAACATAGTGAGTTAATGATAAATGATTTAACTCAATCTTTTAGGGATAAGCTATTTTATAATCAATTTAGATACAAAGTAAGTGCACAAATTTGGCGTTATGATGGGAACATGGATAAGTTTTTAGAAATGGCTGAGTTTGTAATTGATAGTTTTGAAAAAAATAATTATTACTTGAATAGCACACTTAAACGATATCCATATTGGAAAAAACTAGAAGAACAGCATAAAAATTCTTATAGTTATGGACGAAGTTTTCAACGCATACCATATAGTGCAACTGGAACAGTATATCTTAAAGAATATGATGACGTTTGTGCAATGCACATGGTGTTCAAAGATGTTATTACCAGCACAACAAAGGTAGTGTTAATTGAAGATTTAGAATAAATACTACTATAATGATAGGAGTATAATCATGGCTAAACTTAACGAATCAATGTTTGTTGTAAAAGTTAGTGAATTACTAAAAGACGGCCAAGAAGCCCATCCGATTTTTGATGAAGAAACAATAAATAGTATTGAACAAGTCATCCAGGAATTGGCGGGTGCCGGAAAATTAGTAGAAATTATAAAAGAATGAGCACAACAAGCGTAACAGTATTAACAAATCAAAACTCACTGACGTATAGTGGAGACAAGATCAAAGCTGACGGGTATTATGGACACACAGACGGCGTCCATACCGTCAGCGCCACTGTAACAAATTTTCAAGGACGTATTCATTTAGAAGGCAGTTTGGCAACAGAACCAACAGCAAGTGATTGGTTCCCAATTTACCTAACAAGTGGCAATAGTTTTAGACAGTATCCAGTCACAAGTACTCCAAGTGGTACAAACAGTCTGGGTGATACGACAACAGAGGCCTGGACATTCCGTGCTAATATTTTATGGATTAGAGCACGTGTTGATCGGGATTATTTAAGTGCAGGATCATATGACGTTGCACTGCATGGAACGGTTGATAAGATACTCCTAAACCTATAAATACTGTATATAACAACAGTAAACGTTTAGGATTGATCAATGCCAATATATGCACAAAGCTCAACATTAAGAACATTATTAATTCCCCTAGTAGACATCGATCAAACTACGTTGCAAGATGACGATCTTTTGCAATACAATGCCACTACGGGGAAATTTGAAAACCAGCCACTATCAAGCGGCGGGGTAGCACTTGTGACTACTGCTAGCAATGTAGGAACAGGTGATGGATTATTTAAACAAAAAACATCACAAGACTTGGAGTTTAAATCGTTAACATCAGGTGCAGGTATTACTATAACTGCAAACGCTGACGATATACAAATAACTGCCACTGGCGCAACTGATACAGCAAGTAATCTCGGTTCTGGAGAACAAGTATTCAGCAGTAAAGTTGCAGGTGACTTTCAATTTAGAACACTAACTGAAGGCGCTGGTAATATAAATCTTTCAGTTACAACAGTTGCAGATGAAGTACATTTTATAAACACTGCAGAAATTAACACTGCTAGCAACTTAGGTGCTGGAGAAGGTATATTTGCACTTAAAGATGGTGAAGATTTAACATTTAAAAGTATAATTGGTGGTGATAACATAACAGTTACCAGTGATGCTAATACTGTAACTATTGCAAGCGCAGCGGAAGCTAACACTGCATACAGTTATCAATTTGGTTTAACATTTGATGGTAGTGGCGATATTGACACCATTACAAACATTCCAAGCGGATGGACTATAACACGTACAGGTAACATTGTTACAGTACAACACCCAATTAACAGATATCCAAAAAGTATTAGCTACTGGGGCAAAGACTCAGTAAATGGGTGGCAGTACAGAATACCTACTGCAGGTTATCAAGCAACAATGGATGCAGGAGACGAACTAACTGAATTTAAAATAGATGTAAACTCCACTGCAGCTGGTGCGGATGCGAGTTCGGAAGCAAAAGTGAATGTGATTTTCTAATATGAGTAACAGAAGACCGGCCAAACTATTACCAGTTAAGTTTAACTTGAGATCTGCGTTACCGCCAGATCCAAATGGTCGTGTCTATCAGTACAATGCACAACTTACTATGGCTAATCCACAACGTCATAGTAGTGTTGTTCATGGTAATAAACAATACACACTAGAAGACTTGTTAGTGGGAGACTATGTAAGTACAACTGGCAACGGTCGTATTATGAAAATTGTGGCTCTAACAAGTGTTACCCCATATGATGCGCAAATCATCGTTGAGGACGACTATAGATTAAACCAAATACAAGACAGTAGTGGCGATAATATACCTTGGATTGAAAGCCAAAATGGTATTGTATTCGAAGTTGTAGAAGGTAAGCCAGTATTATTTCCATATACAGAGTACAGTACTGCAGTTATAGGATTTGTTAAAGATTATGCTGCAGAGTTGTTTTCAAGATTTAACTATTTAAGACAACACACACTAGTTGACATTTATCAAGCAGGTCATACATTTGCAGTTGGTGACATTATTACTTGGTCACTAGCGAATGGCTGGTCATTGATGGGAGAGTCAGACAACTACTTGGGTGTTGTGATTGAAATAAATGAACCATATAGTGGTTGGTTCAGATTTAGACCAAATGGTGAAGTTTTAGACTTAGAATTATCTGGTACAGGTCCTGAATTTTATTGGGATCCACTTAATCCTGGAAAACTTACAGAAACTATACCGCTTGCAGGCGAGCGTTATGTACTTGCATTTTACAAACTAAGTGACCGTCAGGCTATCTTCTTTACAAACAACCCTGCATTAGACTTTGGTAGTTCGTTTGTAACAATTGGCACTGATCAAACTATTACCGGTGATAAAGACTTTACTGGTGAAGTGTCGTTTTCACAAACGCCAAGTTTTACTAACTTAGATGTACAATCTGCACAAGTCAGAGATCTTACAAATAACAGGCTTGTTATAGCAGGAATTAACGGTGAGCTTGAAGATGACCCTAATCTAACATTTAATGGAACACAACTTAATGTAGGAGGAAACATAACTGCGACTAGTGCTACAGTTAGTAATTTGTCAGATAGTAGAATTGTAATTGTCGATGGTTATGGTGATCTGTCAGATAACCCCAATCTTACATTTAGTAGTAACATATTGACGGTTGGAGGAGACCTGTCAGTAACTGGTGATTTTGTTGTTAGCGGCACAACTACTACTGTAGACACAGACAATACAGTAATTACCGATAGATTAATTGAACTTAACCAAGGATATACTGGGCCACCGATGGTGGCAGACAGTGGTATTATTATTAATCGTGGTCCAGAAGATAACTTATTTTTTGGTTGGGATGAAGATGATAATGTGTTTACTGCAGGAACTGGTACATTTGATGGTAGCACTACTGGTAACTTAACATTAACTGACGCACCAGTGAGGTTTGGAAGTTTAACACTTACTAGTGATTTAACAGTTAATGGAAATGTTGTATTAGGTGATAGTGATACAGACAATATAACAGTTGGTGGTGAATTTTTAAGTCATTTAATTCCAAATGCTGACGAGCTTTATGACCTTGGTACTGAAACAAAAAAATGGAACAAACTTTGGTCTAACGAGTTGTACGTTGAAACAAGTATTAGTGGTTCTGGTACAGTTGCATTTACAACTGGTAAAATAGAATTAAACAACCAAGATAACACAAACGTTAATCACTCGATGTATGTATTGTATGGAAATACGACAGACGCAGTGCAAACAGAATTATATTTAAATGCATCAAGTGAAAGAATAAGTATTTCAAATAATTCAACATTAATGTTTGAAGCAGATATTATTGGTAGAGACCAAGCTGGATCTGATCACTGTGCATTTAAAATACAAGGAATTGTTGACAACACAGGATCAACTGTTGTAGTAGTAAACAATACAAATGAAACAATAGTAGCACAAACAAATGATACGTGGTCTGTACAAGTTACTGCTGACAGTATAAACGATGCAATTAATGTGTTTGTTACAGGAGCCGCTGCAACGAATATTCGTTGGGTAGCTTTTGTTAAAACCACGCAAATTTCATTCTAAAAGGATAAATAAAAGTATAGCACAAGCAGAGTGCAATTTTATTAAGGAGAAAGCAAATGGCTTTAACAACAAACGCAGTATATGCAAGTAACGTAAACGGTGTAGGATCAGCAACTTCAGTTGTAACTCTAAGCAAAGCAAGCATCAGCGAAACAGAAACAGCGGCAGCGATCAAAGCAGCAGCTGAAGAAGGTAACACAATCGCAGGTGTTATCGCAGACACTAACGTAGTAACAATCCTAATCCAAGGCGCAGGCATCACAGACGGTGCAAACTACGGCGCAACAGGCGTTACATCAGCAACAACACTAACATTTGCATAATAGCTAATGTAGTATAAACAAATTAAGCCTCGCTATATGCGGGGCTTTTTTTATAAATATGTGTATAAAGGAGTTGTATAATGGTAACAAGAAACGCAACAAACACTATAGAATTTAACACACAAGAATTTGGTGCACCAGTAAGCTACTTTACTATCGATACAGGAGCAAGTTTAGCAACTGAAACAAATCCAGGTGAAGCAGTAGAAGCAATTGTAGAACTAATTGCACGAAGAGGAACAATCTTAGCAATGGGCACAGAAAGCAATGGTGCCTTTCGTGTAGCAATTGAAAATAATACATGGACACAAGCAGATTTAGAAGCAGCATTGCAAGGTTTAGGTGCCACAGTCGGCACAAACAACTATGATGCAAGTGGAACAACAGTAGCAGACTTTACATTTTAATATCATGTGAGAGTGATGCAGATAGAGGGGAATTTTAAATGCCAAGAAAAAAGCCTGACGAACTTAAATCAGCAGGAGGACCTGGTAAAGCACCAGCAAGTACACCTGCACCAACACCAAGTCCAGCGCCTGCAGCGCCGGCACCAGTAATACCAACAAGCGCACCAGCGACAGTAACACCTCCAGCAGGAGGCTTTCATGCAGCAGATGTTAACGGAGATGGTGTAGTAGACGACCAAGAAAAAGCAATGTATCTTGAATTTAGACGTAAAGAATTTGAAGATGCAGATGCAATGCGTGATGCACAACGTAGTATGGCATGGTTTGCACTAGGAGGCATGTTGCTTTATCCTTTTGCTGTAGTACTTGCAGTTTTCCTTGACTTAGAAAGCGCAGGCACTATACTAGGTAATATGGCAGCAACATACTTTGTTTCAGTTGCAGCTATCGTAGCAGCGTTCTTTGGTGGACAAGCGTTTACACAAACAAAAAAGAAATAAGGTAACACATGCAAGATTTTTATATCCTTCAACGAACCCCATCTGCACTAAATGCAGAGCAAGCACAAAAGTGGTACTATACAGTTGAAATGTTAGGACCAGATAATGTCTTAGCAGGAGATGATGATACAGCATTACTAATGTTAGGGATGCAAGACACATCATACATTTATATACTTCCACTAGTAAGACATCTTACTTCTGATGAAGCAGAGCGTATTGTTGAAGGATATATGCGTGTTACTAATCATGATTTTGAAATAGAAACAAGTAATGTTTATCGTGCCAATGCTGATTTTGGTCATCCATTTGAATATGATATTACACTGGATGAGGGTGCACGTGAAACTATACACTTAGCTATGGCTAGACATCATCATAATCGTTGGATTCAAGAAAAGCAGCAAGCAGGTTGGAGATTTGGTATTAACTTAGATTTAACCCAAAAAACCCACCCTGCTATGCGTCCTTGGGATGATTTGCCAGAGTCTTATCAACGACGAGTAATGGTAGAAGATCGAGAATTGCTAGACTATTACACAAAAAATCAGAATGCATTTTAATAAAACATTATGTAGCAAAGCGTGGACAGATATAAACATAAGTTTTAGTAAACAAGAACTAAGACATTGTTGTAAATCATCGCCAGAAAATTTGCCAGAAAACATAACTTCAAATTTTTTCAATAATAGTCCTGGTATTGTTAAACGTAGACAAGATTTGATGACTGGCATTGAAAACACACAATGCAATTCCTGTTGGAAAAGTTATTGTGAAACTGGAACTGCATACAGAGACTACAATAATAAATGGCAAACCTTAGATGAGATAAATGACAACCTAGAAATTATTGAAGTAATGCTAGACAACTTATGTGATATGAGTTGTATTTACTGTTCAGAAAATAGCAGTCACAAGATAGCACAAGAACTTGGATTAGCCAACAAGGTGCAAACTCCTACGGAAGCACACTATAAAGTATTTTTGGATTGGTTATCTACAATAGATTATGAATATTTGTTGAGCTTTTTGGGAGGAGAGCTCACATACAGCAAAAACTTTTACAAGTTTTTAACTTTGTTAATAAATGATACAAGGTTTAAAAATAAAAAAATTCATCTGTCACTTATGACAAACGGCAACACACTTACATCACAACTTGATAAATTTTTTACTTTATACAAACAAATACCAGATAGTTGGAATTTAATGATATTTTTTAGCAATGAAGCCAAAGGAGAACTGAGTGAAATTGTTAGATGGGGGTTAAATTGGAATACCTATGTAGAAAACTTTAGAAGGTATCTATCACATGATCGCATTCAAATAATAGGCCTGTGCCCTACATTGAGTTTATTTACGGTTGACAGTGCAACAGAATATCTGTCATGGGCATTTGATACAATACGCAAGTATGATAAAAAAGTATTAGTAACTGGAAACTGGGTAGACGGAGATACTATTTTAAGCCCTTCATATTCTACAAACATAGAAGCTGCCAAGAGCATAAGACAAGTTGTTGAGAGAAATCAAGACTTGTTTTTTGACAAAAAATGGTATGAAAACTGTCTGACATGGACAGCTCAACTAGAAAAGATAATAAACACAACTAGCTATACCCAACCAGAACTAGACGATTTTTTGAATAATATGGCATTACAAAAAAGATCAGAAAAAATATACAAATTACGTGATTATATTACTTGACAACCAAGACGCTTTACTCTATACTGATAATGTAATCATTTAGGAGAATGTCTATGAACTATGTTGTAACAGAACCCGGCTTAACGTCTTTGTGCCATTCACAAAAATTAAATCCACAAAATTACGCTCTTGCACAGCAAGTATTCGGCTCAGATGCATTTATTGCAGTACCTTATAACCGCAAGTTGCAACAGCATTTACGTGCTACACAAAAATATATCACAGTGTACACACAAACGCAACTGTCAAAAGATTTACAGCAATATGTTTAATCAAAATATTCAGCGTATCGGGTTTGCGTGTAAATACATGCACCCGGACCAAACACAAAAGCCTAAAATACTTAAAGAGATTCAGTCACAGTATACTGAAAGATCTACAACTATTACATGGCTTAACAGACAACCACGTGATGTAGCAGAGCAACGACTTTATGAAATTGCTTTTGACAACGTGGCAAATTTAGAAAGGCTAGTTAGATATGTTGGATCTTTACCACATGCATTACGGATGGTACGTATTGGCAGTAATTTGTTGCCTGCTTATACTCATGGTGATTGGGCTTATTTCTATAGGCAAGCAGATCTCCGAACACGGCTCGAGCGAGCGTACTCGAAAGTTGGCGATATTGCACGTGAGCTTGATGTACGCTTGTCTATGCACCCTGGTCAGTTTACCGTTCTTGCTTCCGATAATCCGGATGTGGTCGAACGTTCATTAGAGGAGTTTGAATATCATGCGGATATCATCAGGTGGATGGGTTACGGTCAGAACTGGCAAGACTTCAAGTGTAACGTCCACATCTCAGGACGAAAAGGTCCAGCCGGTATCATCGACATCCTTCCAAGATTGTCACCAGAAGCACGAAACTGTATTACCATTGAAAACGACGAAAACAGTTGGGGACTTGACGCCAGCTTGGAACTGGCTGAATATGTACCGTTGGTGGTAGACATACATCATCACTGGATTAAAACAGGAGAATATATTAAACCAGATGACAAATGTATTAGAACTATTATTGATAGCTGGCGGGGTGTACGTCCTACTATGCATTATAGCGTTAGCCGTGAGGATCTACTACAAGATTTCGATCCAAGTGTACGACCAAACATGGACACACTACTTGAATCGGGCTACAAAAAAGCAAAACTAAGAGCACATTCAGACTATTGTTGGAACACAGCAAGTAATGATTGGGCCTTGACATTTTGGGAAAACTTTGATATAATGGTAGAAGCAAAGATGAAGAATCTTGCTAGCCAACAACTATATGCACAAGAAGGTATGCACAATGAAAATCGGAACGAGCCTGTCACGCTGTGTGCGTGATATTTACGAAGGTACTGTAGACATTTATGACGTGCTAGTTATTATTGCACGTACTGATATTGATCCTTACAATGATAAACACTGGACAAGTCTTTGGAACGGATATGGCGGTGGTGGTGCTATCGGTAGTCCATACAGTAGGCCAGAATGGGATACTATTCCTGCAGATGCAGAAGACCAGGTACGTGGTATTATTGAACAACTTCACGACAGTGGCAAACTACATCAGCCAAGACAATATGGTGCCCATCCGCAACGTATGAGTCATTACTGGTATGATGCAATTCTTACACCGGAAGATTTAAAGGACAACACTGTTGCACAAGATGCATGGGAAACTTACAAAGTAGCAGCAAAACTTAGCAGTGTGAGGTAATATGGACAACGAACTGCAAACATTTAGACTGGACGGTCTCGGCAAAGAGTTTCGATGTGTTCCTAACAAAACGTCAAACTTTGATGTTTTTAGATTGAGCAATCCGCATATTACAGATCAACATGCTCGTGTGATATGGGACTACTATCGTGAACAGTTTATTACGGCAAAATTGCTAGGTGAAAACTTGAGTGCTTACCGTAAAAGTCTGCAGCGTTTTTTAGAAGAAAAACCATATTACGACCAAGAAATTTACGATAATGATCGTGATCGTAGTTGTTACGAGTCTATCAACAGATATATTAACTTAGCACGTTATTTGGAACTACAGTACAATGTAGACACTGCGGTTGCACAACTTAGTGAAAATACTACACCTGAACAAATGAAACATGATGCTGCCCATATACTAGGTACTGTACCGTTTAATAACTATGTTAGTTACTTTACAAATGACATCCATGATAAACTTAAAGATCCTGCAGACTATGATAATCGTAAACTGTTGGTTCGTAGTGTGTATGCATACACACACAAACAAATTCGTTGGTATATTTGTGCTAGCGAATACGGCGCAGTAAAACTATGGATTCATACAAAACACAATTCGTTTTTGCCAATGTTTGAAGAACGTATCAAGAATGGTGTTACAATCAATGTTGTAACCAGCAAGATTATGCTGAGTGCTGATAATATGGTGCCTTGTATCAAGATTGATAACTTCTTTTTAGAGACATAGTCTATAAATAAATGCGTGAGAAACGCAGCATTTATTATAAGTTTAGCCGCAATTATGAGCGGATGTGGTAGTACTATGACAACTTCTGATAGTGTTATTACTGCTCAGCCGTATATTGGACTACAAGAACGTCAAGACAGATCAGAGTTACGTGAACTAGTAGGCGTTGATCCTGTACGTACAGAATGGTGTGCAGCATTTGTAAACGCCATATTAGAAATAGACGGCGTTCCAAATCTTAACGATCAAACAAATTATCCTCCATTAATGGCACGTAGTTTTCTTTATTGGGGCGAGCGTGTAGAGACCGATGACATACAACGTGGAGACATAGTTGTCTTTCCAAGAGGCAATGAAGGCTGGAAAGGACATGTAGGTTTTTATGTTGAAACACAAACAGTCAATGGTAAAGATTATTATGTTATACTCGGCGGCAATCAAAACAACGAAGTAAGATATGATTTGTATTCTCCTAATAGGGCACTAGGCATACGTAGACATTCGATAAATACTAATGCCCAATAAGGGCTTATGGGGTTCCATCCCCGTAGACCTAGAACGTCAAAGGAGAAAACAAATGGGAAGACCACTAAACAAAAGACACTTTGGTGAGCCAACCGCTAGCGGTGAAGAAATCAAAGTAAACTTTCACGACGGTTCAAGTGTTGTTGAAGGCACAATCATTAGACAGAAAGGCAGCAAAAAATTTGTTGTTGCTCCTCTGGGTGCAGATGACACAGAATCTACATGCAGTCTAGTATGGGACGATGTTCCAGCAAACCTAGCAGCAGGCGAGATGTCAATTTCGTTCAAAATGGACGATGGAGAGACTTACCTAGCAAGCAAAATCTCAGGCCGTAAAGCCACACTATCAGCACCTACAGCAACAGGTTCAAACGCATATGACGGTAAGTCAGTGCCGTGGAACTTTGATGCTAACCTAGCAGACGGTGCAGCTGAAGTTGAAGAAGCTGGTGAAACAGATGACGCAGCATCAGTAACTGATGATGATTTCGCAGAAGACGCATAAGATTTATTTTTAATTAATCTTTTTACACCCTTGGCTAAATACATAGTATAAAGTATTACCAAGGGTGTTTTTATGAAAATTAATGAAGTCACACAAAAATTATCACCGGTTCAACAAGCAATTAAAGAGCATGTTGTTCGTGGTGTTCCGTTTAGAGAGTGTATTTTCCGTCCAGGAAGTCAGGCATTTACTGAATTTTATGATACTGTTCGTGAAATGTATAATAAAGGATTAGTAGAATGTGACTGGGAAGATCAAGAACTTCTTGAAACAGACATTGGTAAATTAGTAAAAATTAATGGTGAAGTTATTCCTCTTGATGTACCGTTTATTGCTGAAGAAGAAATCGACGAAGCAAGTTGCGGAGAAAAGGGTGTAAAACCAAATTCACCGAAACGTGGTGGAAGTAAGAAATTTTACGTATATGTAAATGATCCAAAAACAGGCAATTGTAAAAAAGTAAGTTGGGGCGACAAAGGGTTAAGTGTAAAATCAGGCAATCCAGGCAGAGTAAAAAGTTTTGTAGCAAGGCACAAATGTAAACAGAAAAAAGATAAAACAAAAGCAGGTTACTGGGCTTGTAGAACACCACGCTACAAGTCATTGGGCGTCAAAGGAGGCCAGTGGTGGTAACTCCTTATAGTGAGATTGTAAAGGGTAAGATAAGAACCAGAACCTTTGAAAGTTCTGTTGATAAAGAAGAATTAGTTTGGCATAGAGATAGGCAAACACGTACAGTAACTATAGTAGAGGGCAACGGTTGGAAGTTTCAAATGGATAACAACTTGCCACAACATTTAAAGGCAGGCGATGTCCTCTACATACCAAAAGAAACATATCATAGAGTCATTGCTGGTAATGGCCAATTAGTAGTAGAGATTGAAGAACATGAAGATTGATCATATATGCGAAGCATTCACTGATAAGCAGGCATTATCATTGTATAATCCAGATAGCAAAACATATCGCAATACAACTGGTGGTGGGCGTATTCCTAATAGCAAAAGCATTAGTAAAAAAGACATCACTGTAAAAGGTCAACGTGCAGATTTTCCTGACGATTCTTACGAACCAGATATGCTAGCAGGCGTGAACAAAGAACAATTAGAAAAAGCAGTTGAAGATTCACTTGGTACATTATCTAAACGTGAAGCAATGGTATTAAGAGCACGTTTTGGACTTAAACCATTTACACAAGATCATACATTAGAACAAGTCGGCAATGCAATGGGCATCAGTAGAGACAGAGTGCGTCAACTTGAAGCACGTGCATTGCGTAAACTAAAGCATCCTAAAAGAAGTAGGAAACTCAGAGGGTTCGTGGATGAACAAGGATCAACTCAACGCCTAACAGTTCAACCACACATGACAGGACTAGAGAATCCTTATCAAAAACAAGACAAAAGAGAACTAAAAGTTTTCACACAAGCATACAAAGACATGTATGATAAAGCCAGAGCGGCACAGGACAAAGCAGATGCAACCGGTGGACCAGGCGCAAGTTACCAGACACCTGTTATGAATCCAAAGTTTAGCCCAAAAGTGTTACCGCCAAGAACAACCCCTAAGAAGCCAAGAGTAGCAGAAGAACTGTATGACTTTGACAAAGACCAACCAATGAAAAGCACAGTTGCAGTGCCAGGCTACGGCACTATGAATATTGATAGTTTGATGAAGAACATCATTGACCAAACAACGCAAATGGTAAAGCAAATGCAAAGCGGCGCACAAGGCTTCCGTAATGCTGATTATGCACTCAACAGTAACAAAGTATTACCTGCCAAGGTTGCAGCACTAGTACAAGCACTAGATGACTTACAAGCAATACGTAAAAAAGGCGGTACTAATAGTCGTAACATACAGCAAGAAGCAGAAGAAGAGCAACAAGAGCTTCCAGTTGATATAGATAAAATTATGGGTAACATACAAGAGTTTGAAAGCAAACAATATATAACACCCGAAGATGCAGATTTTATGCGAAGAGGTGTAGAGTCACTAGGCAGTGCTAGACAAAGTACTGGGGCAGAGCAAATAGCAGTACTAAAATTATTAACAATGGTGACAAGATGAAGATTAGTCAAATTATATCAGAAGCAGGGGTTGGTAAGATAACCAAATATAATACTACTGTAGATGTTAAGCCTGGAGAAACAGAACGTCAAGCTAAAAAGTTTTTTGGTGGTAACGGTAAACCAAAACCGTTGAGTGGGAGTGACGTTCATAAACTTCAAAACATGGTATTGGCAAATGAAAGTAAATGAGATTGCCGAAAACATTAGCCACACTGCTAAACGTATTCACGACATTGAGCGTAAGCACAAAGTAAAGCCTGGTACCGACGAATGGTTTAAATTGTGGTTTAGTTTGCCATACTTGAAAGAAAGTGCAGATGAAGTTTATGACATACTGGACAACGTAGAGTGCGGCCCGTTTGATGGTGGCTGTGTACTAGTAGCACAAGCACTACAGCAAATACACGGCGGCGACATTGTTGTTCTAGTAAACGACAAAGGTATTGCAGACCATGCTGCAGTTAAAGTAGGCAACAACTTGATTGACTTTGATGGTGCACTACCTGTTAAACAATTTGTAAAACGTTTTGAAGACAACGAACACACAAACATTAAAATCATACGTCCTATACAAAAAGGTGACTTGCCAGAAGCACCACGTGACAAAGAACTAGTGCCACAATTAGTAAATGCACTTACAGAATCAACACTTAGCGAAGGTTATAAAATACAATTAGAACGTGATCCTAATATGTATGTGTTACATATACTGGATACCAAAACAGGCAAGCGTACTGAAGTACGTGGCAAAAGTGGATACGAAAGTGGCAACTATGATCCCGAAGATCCGCTACATCAACTGCTTGACAAAATTGGCAAAGCAAGTAATATAAGTGAACTTATCAACGGAGAAGTAACTGGTATTAATGTTAGACACCCAGACGGAGAACGTGCAACTGCCGCTGCAGATAAAGCGTTTAATGAGGATGTTAGTGTTCCTGAAAATATCTTTCATATGAAAAATAGATTATTGAAAGTTAAAACAATAACAGACGCTATGGGCAACCGACCAATAATGTTTAGAAGTTTTGTATATGACGCAGAACCTGTTGCAAAAATTATTAAAAAAGTAACCAATGATACCGGCAGAAAAGTAAAAACAGGAAGTAATCAAAAACAACAAGAAGTCTTGCAAAAACTTGGTATTGAAAATCCAACATTTGCAGCCATTGCATCAGGAAAACATGCAAACGTTAATAGAAACTCTCTTGAAGATATGGAAGTTTCTGGAATGCAAAACATTTTTATCCCAATGAGCAACGAAATATATTACAGTGATGCAGTTGAAGACTTGGGCATGGGTCGCTCAACAGGTGGAGATAATATTTCATTGCAAAGTGACTTTGATGTAGATAAAGCAGTAGCCAGTTATAAAAAAGGGTGGCCGCCTGCTGGATTTGATAACGAAATAATTGTAGATACCAATGAGTATTACCTTTTAAATCTAAGATCTTTCTTATTAGAACTAACAAGTCCGGAGATTAAAAGTCAGATTGCACGTTTAAAAAATATGTATGACAAGTCATATGATCGCAAAGCAGAAGAAAATCATATTAATGATATTTTAAAAGATTTGTTCAAAACAAAAATAACCACATACGGCGATATATCACGCTGGATCGAATCTGTTGCTGTTCCTTTTGTAGATATACTAGCAGCCAACAGAGGCGAACCTACAAAGAATACATACACTGCTTATGACGATGACGATGATAGTTGGCTCGATTCATTGGATGATATTGGCAAACCTGGATTTGCTGAAAACTTTGCTGACGGAAAAGTAAAAGGTAAATCAAGACCCGGGAGAGTCAAAAGAGCAGGCGCAAGCTGCAAAGGTAGCGTGAGTGAATTAAGACGCAAAGCAAAAAAGTACAGCGGTGAACGTGGTAAAATGTATCACTGGTGTGCAAATAT
>Ga0181591_10002625_pt1 | contig 15457 bp, 16 predicted proteins | sample 071ome_33_FD_133757 | JGI IMG/M metagenome (GOLD analysis project Ga0181591, IMG submission 133757) | Coastal salt marsh microbial communities from the Groves Creek Marsh, Skidaway Island, Georgia - 071412AT metaG (megahit assembly) | ecosystem: Environmental > Aquatic > Marine > Intertidal...
AACACCAGCATTAAAATATCTTTTACCTTTTAGTTCTAAATTAATGAATCTATCTAAATTTTCACTATTTTTTTCAACCTCTGTTCTTGCAGCTAGTTGAAAATTATTCATTTTTAAATTTTTAATAGTTTCGTTTATTTCTTTTATTGGATCATTTACACATATGATGTCTGAATCCATATAAATTATATAATCTAAATCATTTGGAAGATATTCAGACAGAAATAACCTAAAGTAGGTAGCTACAGATACATGAGCACCTTTTAAATTTGGAAAGTTCATATTTTCAATATTTATTTGATACGTAAATATTTCTACATTATCTTGAGTGATCATGTCCAAATTAATCGAACTTACATTGTCATGAATAATGTATACTCTTATTTTTTCTGAACAATTGTTTACTAGAGAATTTATAGAAGTTAAAGCTTGGTAATTATAATTTTGGTCAAAACAATATACAAAATTGAGCATCTACACAGTATAAAATATATTATAAACTGATTTCTTAATTTTAATTTTTTTATTATTAGGATAAGGATACAAATGAAACAATCAGAAATTCTTACAAGTAATAATTTCGCAAAATTATCTGACCTTGTGTATTCAGAGGTAGTAACAAATAGTGATTTTGAAAATTTAAAGTTAGAAAATATCTCAATAATTGATAAAAACGAAAGATTTACATTTTACAAAAAGAATAATTTTCTAATTTCAGAAAATACAATTATTTTTTCGAATTCATCAATGATTGAGGCACTTTTTAACGATTTAAGAAATATAAATTATACAAATTTAAAACTTATAACAACTCAAACTGACAGAATGATAAATAAAAAATTATTTAAAAAAATGCCTAACTGTATTTCAAAATGGTATTCGGTAAATGTAAATTATGAAAATAAAAAATTAATTCCAATTCCTTTAGGATTGGCTAACGATTACTCACCTAAAAATTTAATCACTAAAAATTTTGGAGATATTGATTTTAATACTCATAAGAAAGATAAGATATATGTAAATTTCAATAAAAATACAAACCTTAAAGAAAGACGTAATTTATATGATTTTTTCCAAAATTTTAATTGGGCAACTGTTGATAGGGAAATTTTAGACTTTAATGAATATCATAATAATATAAAAAATCATAAATATGTACTTTGCCCATGGGGTAACGGTGTTGATACGCATAGGATATGGGAAGCAATTTATTCAGGCTCTATTCCAGTAATAAAAGATCACATCACTTTTAAATGTTTAAAAGGTTTACCGGTTATATTTATCGATGATTATAAAAATATAAATTATGATTATTTGATTAATAAATCAAAAGAATTAGAACCAATTTCAATTGACAATGAATTTCTTACTTTAAATTATTGGATCGAAAAAATAAGAAATAACGAATATATGGACCCATCAAAGATTATTAAAGTTAATTGTGACGATGTATTTTTTAGTAATTTATTAAAAAGAAATAAATTAATTTCAATAAAAAATAGATATAAATCAAAAATAATTTTTAGATTTTATCAATTATTTGGTTTAGTAAATAAATTAAAAAAGTTAATTATTATAAAATAATGGAAATAAAAGGACCCATATCTCTTGGTGAGTTAATTGATAAAATTACAATATTAGAAATTAAAACTGAAAAAATAAATGAAACAGAAAAATTAAAAAATATTTCAAATGAATTAGGTAGACTATTTATTTTATTAGATAGTTTGCAATTAAATAAAAAAGATTTTGATAAATATTCAAAACAACTTTATGAGGTAAACAAAAAACTATGGGAGACAGAAGATATTTTAAGAGCACTAGAAAATAAAAAAAGTTTTAACAAAGATTTTATTGAAAATGCTAGAAATGTATATAAATTAAATGATGAAAGATTTCGAATTAAAAATAAATTAAACAAACAATTTAGCTCAGAAATAATTGAAGAAAAAAGCTATAAAGATTACAAGTAACTACAAATGAAAAAAATAATTGTTGATGTTTTTGGGGGAATAGGTAATCAAGCTTTTCAAATATCATTTGCAAATTTTCTCAAACAAAAAGGATATGAAGTCAAATTGTGCACAAAAATTAATAAAAAAAAAGATGTTTATAAAGTAGATATAAGAGAAGAATTCTTACCTATTGAACTTTTTGGCTTTGAAGAACCTAGTTCAAATGAAATGTTTCTTTTTAATATTCTTGATTCCAAATTTTTAAAATATTTGAATCTAAAAAATTACCTTTTAAGACCTCTAAAAAATTATATAACTTTGCAAAATGACATAAATTATAATTTAAATAATCTTGGAAAAATAAACAGGCTTACTGGTTATTGGCAAGATCCAAGACAATTACTATTAAACAAAAAGTTTCTTATTTCATCTATATTGAAAATAAATGAATTTAAAGAAAATGAATATCTAAATAGTGGCTTAACAGCCTTACATGTTAGAAGGGGAGATTATTTAAACATAGGTATTGAGCTTGATGATAATTACTATAAAAATGCAATAGAGATTGCAAGTAGAGAAATTGATAATTTTGAATATGAAATTTTTTCAGATGATATTGATTGGGTAAAGAGTAACAAAATATTTGGTGATTGTAAAAGTTTTCGTTCAAAGAAAAAAGATACAAGTGCATTTCCAGATTTTTTAGAATTATTTTGTTACAAAAATTTTATAATTAGTAATAGTACTTTTTCATTGGTACCAGCATTACTTGTTTCGGATTCAAATAGTAAAGTAATTTATCCAGATCCATGGATTAAAAATAAATCTCTTGATATTAATTTTGATAATTGGATTAAGATTTCAATATGAGCGAACCAAAAGTAAGCATAATTATTCCTAGCTACAACAGATTTGAATATCTCCTAAACGCTTTAGATAGTATATATGCGCAGAATTATACAAACTATGAAATAATTGTTGTTAACGATGGATCTACTCAAGAAGAATATAAATCTTATAAATTTCCTGAACTAGTAAATATAATACATATAAATAAAGAGGATACTCCTGATTGGGGAGGTTCCAGACAAGCGTTGAGAAACATAGGATCAATTAATTCAACAGGTGATTATTTAGCATTTTTAGATGATGATGATATTTGGATGGAAAATAAACTTTCAATCCAAATAAACAGTATGGTACAAAAAAACTATTTATTTTCATCTACAGATGGTTATTTTGGAACAGGAGTTTACAATAAAGAAAATACCTATCCCATTTACAACAAAGAAAGATTTTTAAAAACTCTAAAAAAGAAATATAGAAAAACTGGATATTTTAAAAAAAATACTTTTCCTGAGGTATGGGACTATGATTTTTTAAAAATACATAATTGTGTAATTTTATCTAGTGTTATTGTTCAGAAAAAGTTATTTGATAGACTTGGAGGATTCAGAGGTCTTCCAAATGCTGCAGACTGGGATTGTTGGCTTGGTATTCTCAGACTTGAAAATTTATTATATGTTGATCAGCCTCTAATTTATTATGATTCAAAACACGGAGACGGTAAGCTTTACAGCTAGTAATCTACAACTCGCCATTTATTGGATAAGAATACATTACTATGTCTTATTTTATGATAAAAAAGAGGTTTATCTACTGCAATTCTATCTACCAAATGGATAAAACTACTGTTTATACAATGTATTTCTTTTGCATTTTCTATTACTTTTGTATATAAAAATATATTTTTGAAAATATCAGAGTCTTTTTCAACATAAATGGAGTCTAGGTCTTGGTTTATGTTTAAAGTAAATTTATCATTATATGATTCAGAATGTACGAGTTGATACTTTTCATCGGTTATATTGTAAAATTTTATTAAATGTTTATATAACTGTTCAGCTTTTTCATGATGATTTTTTAATAAAAAATAATCATATGAAAGAGAATAGTCAAAACCTAATTGATCATAAAACCATGTATTAAAAGGTTCATTTTTTTGCTTTTCAAAACCAATTCTTAAAATAGGAAGATCGTTTTTATTTGAAAACATTAAAACATCAAAGTTAGAATTTGAGTAAGATACTTCAAAAAATTTAATTTTTTTATTGTCCTTGTAGAGGTACTTTATCATGTCTGCATATTTGTCTTTAATAGGTAAATAAATTTTGTCATACTTTTCTGAAAGTTTGGTAACCAACCCAAAGCAAACTATATTATCACCAAGACCAAGATGGTGGTGTATAATTATTTGGTTTGCATTAATTTTTTCAGGAGTGAAAAATATCATTTTCCTAAAAAAGAAATACATCAAAAGTATTTTGTCCAAAATTTTATTTCTTTGTTTATCTTTAGGCATATTTATCAAGAACATAAGAAACTTTATCAACTTTATCTAAAGAAAGCTGCGGATACATAGGAAGGCTAAAAATTTCTTTAGAAAATTTATTTGTATTTTTTAAATTACCTTTTTTATATTTTCTAAAAGGAGGCATTGAATGCACTGGATATGGATATGAGATATTTACAAATATGTCATTTTCTTTTAATTTTTTCATTATATATTCTCGATTAGGATGTCTTACAACATACACATAATATGAATGGTAATAATCCTTAAGCTGAGTTGGTAAAACTAGGCTTGTATTTGATAAGTTTGAACTATAGGTTTTTGCTATTTTTCTACGTTTTTCAATATCGGTTTTCAATCTTTTTAATTTAAACATTAATAAAGCTGCCTGAACTTCATCAAGTCTTGTATTAACTCCTTTTTCTATTTCTGAATAATACGTTTTTTTCATACCATAAAATCGAAGCATTTTTAATTTATTATCATAAACTTTTTTATTTGTGACACACATACCTCCATCTCCAAAAGCACCTAAAATTTTTGTTGGATAAAAAGAAAATGCAGAAATATCTCCAAAACTTCCTGTAAAACGATCTTTATATTTTGAACCATGAGATTGAGCACAATCCTCAATTAGTTTTAAATTATATTTTTTACATATTGAATTTATTTTTTTTATTTCTGCTGGATGACCATATAGGTGAACACATACAATCGCTTTAGTTTTTTTAGTTATTAATTCTTCAATAGCTTCAACTGAAATATTATAATCTTTCTCAGTTACATCACAGAAAACTGGTTTTGCTCCTGTCTCAACTATTGCAGAAATAGTTGGTACAGCAGTATTAGAGACAGTAATTACTTCATCATCTTTACCTATATCAAGTGCTAATAGTGCGAGCTTAATTGCATCAGTGCCGTTACCAACGCCAGTACCATATTTCGATCCAAGCCATTTAGAGAAATTTTCTTCAAATTCTTTGACACTGTTTCCAAGTATCAACTTTCCAGACTTAAAGACTTTTGAAACAATTTCTAAAATTTCATTTTCATAATCTTCATATTCCTCTAGATAAGACCAAACGTTAATATCTTCTGATTTATTTTTCATAACTTGTTATGTATTTCTCGTATTCTAAATTGTATCTTAAAAATTCATCTCTTAATAATTTTTTGTTTTTGAAATTATTAGTTATATGATTTAAATAATTTCTGAATGTATTATCTTTACCAACATTAATTATTTTGGTATTACCGACTTCTTCAACGTAGACTGTAGTTTGGAAATCTGGTGGAGGACTAAAAACTCGACTATATTTATAAGATGAATCAGCACCTACAAATCTTACCTCATTTTTATAATCTTTTTTGAAACCAAAATTTCCAATCATTTCCTTTCCGCTTCCATAATTTGCATTAACGGTAAACCCTATATTTAAACCATTTTCATCAAATCTATGAATTTTTACTTTTTCAGCATTTTTATTCCAAAAAAGTAAACCAGCTGTAGAAGCATATATTGCCATGTCATTAAAAGCTCCACCTCCAAGTTTTTTTGATAATCTTATATTGTCACTTTCAAGCTTTGGAATTGTAAAATCTACATAGAGAACTCCGTTACTTTTTGAGCTATCAATAAGATTGTTGAATTTTACCCAGCAATTATGTAAATTAAAAACACAGCTCATAGTGACAAATACCTTATTTTGTATTGCTGCGTCATAAATTTTATTAGTGTCATTAATATTTAATATTGCGGGTTTATCAACTACTACATTTTTTTTATTATTTAGTGCAGATATACAATATTCAAAATGTAAATTGTTTGGGAGTGATATATATACAATTTCAGCATCTGATTTTTCAATCGCTTCAAGATAATTATTAAAAATTTTATTTACTGGTTTTGGATTCTCTAATTCTTTAATTGTCCTTGATGCAATATCAATTTTTGTAATGTCTTTTGATGAATTAATCTCTGGAAGTAACTTTCTTTTAACTATATCTGAATAACCAAGGATGAGAATTTTCATTTTAGTAATTATTGTATATTGTATTTAAGAAAAACAATATACTTCTACCCTCCATACTCAGGAGCCTCTGGGAATTTATTTCATTTACTTCTTGGAGTGAGAATATTTCAAAATCCTCAAGCTCTAATTTTTCAATTGGTGTTTGAATTTCATAAAAAGTGTGGTTAACACAAGTATGAAAAAATCTTGCACCTTCTTCGGACATTTGAATTTTTTTGACTAACTCAATATTTCCGTGTTGAGTTAATTGTTCAATTAAATTTTGACTTTCTACTTTTCCTTTTTTACTTTTAATTATCAAAGTTGGTCCGAAAGTGAAACCAAATTCGTAACCAGGTTCACTGTGAGCTTTCAGTAACATATAAATATTTTCTTCATCCTTGATTATTATTTGCATATACTCTTCTAAATAAGGATCGTAGACAATAGGCTGATTCCAATTTTTAACTTCTCTTTCTTCTATATTTATCGAAATACCTTTTACATGAAACTTATCAAGATTGGTCTCAAAAAACAGTTCATCTTTATCCGAATTAAGGAATTTATTAACAGAGTCCCCCAAGCTACTTTTATTTTGAAATTTTTGTTTGTATTTATTAATAATTGTTTCAGTATTTTTCTTAATTTTTTTTGACTCTAGATTATTTATTAAAGATAATACACTTCTTAGACAAGAATTTATTGAGTTATCTATTTCTGAAAATTTATAAATTTGGCCGAGTGTCATCCATTTAAATTCATCAGTTTCTTTGAAATATTTATCCAAAACAATTGAATTTAAGTTGAACTTTCTCCAGTATCTATATCCTTGTTCAGGTAAAGGTTCATTCGTCAGATAATTGTTTTCTTCTACATCAGTAAATAACTCTAAAAATCTTGGTGATCTTCCACCATGAACTTGATTTTGATTACTAAGTGTGGCTTGAAGAGTGGGTGAAAGTTGAGCAGGAACTATGTTTCCTGGTTCTTTTTTAAATTGGATTAAAAAATAAATAACATCATTTACAATACAACTTACTAGGCCCAGTGTTCCTATTTCGTTTTGTAATAATATTCCTGATTCTTCACCATTAAAGTTAATTTTCTTAATGGAAAAAAACCTTCCTGAGTTATGCACAAAATTGTTTTTTTCATCAAACTTCCAATCTATTAGATCATTAATACTTACGGTTTTAATTTCGAAAGCTTTTTCATTGTTCAATTCCAAATAAAACTCTTTAAGACTTTGAAAATCGTGTAATTCACTATCAATAGTTTTCGCAGAATTTCTAATTTGTTTTAATAAATTCATTTTTGATCTAACTTATATTTTTACTAAGTAAATCTTTTAAAAAGTAATTTAATTTAACATAGTATTTCTTAAGTTGTGAAAAAATTAATTTTTTAATATCTAATCTTGGAGAAAAAGTGTTTTCTAACCAAAATTCTTTGTATTCTTTAGATATAAGCATTTTTATTCTAAATGATGCAATCTTATGTTGCACAATACTTTTTTGTTGATTGTTTAAAGAAAAATGGCTACTTTCAATTAGATTTATTAAAGCAAAAAAATAACAATAGGAAATTTTTGCTTTTTTTACATTTAATGTCATGGAATCATTTCCAGCAAATGAATACGACAGGTCTTCATTTAATAAAAATGTTCCGTTTCCATTAAATACAGAAAAATAGGCAATAAAGAAGTCAAAACCAAATAAGTATTTTGTACAATTGATATGCTTTAATGATTCAAAAAAACTGTCTTTTAATACTTCAGATTTCATGAGGTTTGCAGTTGGTGTTACAGGAAGAATATTTTCTATACCTAAAAAAGAATCAATAATATTTTTTTTATTTGCCAATCCAGATTCAAATTTATAATAAGATGGATAATCTTTACCATTTTCTTTTATAACTTTTATATTAGTCATCACAGAATCAACTTTATTTGTAACTATTTTATTTATAGTTTTCTCTAAAAATTCTTCATGTAGCCAATCATCGTCACATAAAAATTTTCCATATTCTGTTTTAAATTCTTCTATTCCAATAATCCAGTTATCAATGGGTCTCTTAGATTTTGAATTATGTATAAATTTAATTTTTAAATTATTTTTTTTTGTCTTATATCGATCAATAAGTTTTTTTGTTTCGTCATTGTTGGAAGAGTCGACGATTGTACAAAATATATTACCTTCAAAGGTTTGATTATCGATGGATTTAATTGCTTCAATGACTTTTAACGGCCTATTTATTGTTGGAATTACGATTGTAACTTCAGGATTTTCCATATTTAGTACATATTAACTAAAAATAGTATTTAAATTATCAGAGTATTCAGACCCATCTATCTTGTTTATATAATTTTTGAGTTCTTTTTCTGATATCCATTTATTCCTAAATGCAATTTCATGAGGAGAGCAAACTAACAATCCTTGCCTATCTTGTATAGTTTTTACAAAAGAACTAGTACTGTAAAAATCTTCCGTAGTACCCATATCAAACCATGCTGTACCTCTACCAATTTCTATATGATCAACATTTTCCAGTCCATACTCAGAAACTAAATCTGTAATTTCATACTCATTTCTTTTTGATTTTTTAATGTTTGTAAAATGATTTGAGAATTCTGAATCAAATATATACAATCCAATAACTGCTTTGTTCGATATGATTTTTTTTGGTTTTTCGACTAAAGATTTAATATTATTATTATTGTCTAATTCAACAACACCAAAATTTTCTGGATTTTTTACAATTTGTGAGAAAATAGCACATTTTTCTGTATTATTAAAAATTTGTTCAAATCTAGTGAAAAACTTTTCTCCAAATACAAAATTATCACCTAAAACAACAACAAACTTATCGTAGGCATCTTCCAATAGAGCATTATCAATTGCATGTGGAATTCCATCAGGACTTTCTTGTACAGAATAATTGAATTTTACTCCAAACTGTTCTCCATTTCCAAGCAAGGACTTAAATGTGGACAAATCCTTTTCATTACATACGATGGTAATATTTTTTATCCCGGATAAAAATAGTATGGATAAAGAATAATAAATCATTGGTTTGTCATATATTGGAATTAAATGTTTATTTATATAACTTGTAGTAGGAAATAATCTAGTTCCCGCTCCACCACATAATAGTATTCCGCCATTATTCATTTAATTTAAACCAGATCTTTTAAGACGTTTATTTAATTTGACATTTTCATATTCATTTTTCCACCAGTTTTTATTATTTTGATACCAATTTACTGTCTCTTCAAGCTTTTCATCAAACACTGACGTAGGCTTCCAACCAGTTGAAAAAATCTTATCCATATTTACTGCATACCTAAAATCATGTCCTGGCCTATCCTCTACAAATTCAATCATATCTTCCTGTTTGTCTAATACTACTAATAATTTTTTTGCTAATTCTATGTTTGATAGATAAAAGCCAGAACCAATATTGTATACTTCATTAAAATTTCCTTTTTCTATTAAATGATCTATTGCTGAACACGTATCATCAACATGAAGCCAATGCCTGATATTATCTCCATTTCCATATATTTCGATAGGATTACCAGACAAAATATTTGCAACACTAAAGGGTATCAGTTTTTCAGGTTGTTGAAATATACCATAATTATTTGCCGGTCTGACGGTAATAAATTCATAACCATATGTTTTTGTATAACCATTAAGTATCATTTCTGCAGCAGCCTTCGAAGATGAGTAGGGTGAAGAGGGATTTAATTTATCATTTTCTTTTGAATAATTATTTTCATTACTTCCATAAACCTCATCAGTAGAAATATGAATAAATTTGTCAATCTCATTTTTGATTGCATAATTCGCAACCTTTGCAGTGCCTTTAACATTGGTATCTATGAATAGTTCTGGATTATATATGGAGTTGTCAACATGACTCTCAGCTGCGAAGTTAATAATGATATCAACTTTATCAAAATTTTCTTGATCTAGATCATTTATATTTATTTTTTTATGCTCAAAACCTTCTAAATCTTTACTAATTTCTTTGTTCTTTTCTGAACAGCTTGACTCAATTGAATCAATACCATATATAAAAACATCATTTCCATATTTGTCTTTTATGTAATTTACGAAATTGAAACCTATAAAACCAAAACATCCTGTCACTAATAATTTCATAAGTATATTCTAATTAGAATAAAGAAGAGTGCTACGTTTAGTTTCTATATATAATTTCTTTAGTGGAAAAATTTACATTTACAGATACAGAATTTATATCATCAAATAGTTTTGCGAGAATTTCAGATATAGTATTTTCTGAAGTTATTTCTAAAAATGAATTTAAAGACTTAGAACCTATAGAGTCTTTCATAATCGACAAACCTTATTCTGAAATTGATTATTTGAATACAAAATTTGATCTTAAAGAAAATTATGTAATATTTTGTAATACAGAGTACCTTGAAACCCTTTTTACCAAATTAAACAAAGTTGATAACCTTAACAACTTAAAACTGATTACTCAGTGGTCTGATAGGCCAATTACTAAAAAATTATTTAACCAAAAACCTAAATGTATTTCAAACTGGTATGCAAGTCATGTCGATTACGTTCATGACAATTTACACCCAATACCATTGGGTTTATCTGGAGATTATTCTCCAAAAAACCTATTAAAAAAACATTTTGTTGACTTTTATAAATTAGAAACTCAACCAAATAAAGAAATTTTACTTTATATAAACTTTCAGAAAAATACAAATAATAAAATTAGAGAAGGAATATTTGAAAATTTTTCAAAATATAGCTGGGTTAAAATAGATGCACCAAATAAAAATCTTACAGAATATCTTTATTCTTTAGCAAGCTCTAAGTTTGTTCTCTGCCCCTTTGGAAATGGTTACGACACCCACAGGCTATGGGAAACATTATATGCTGGATCTATTCCAGTAGTAGAAAACCACATTACATATGAAGCTACAAAAAATCTTCCAGTCCTAAAAATTGATTCTTTCAACAATTTGAATGAGGACAAACTGAATAATTTTTATAATAAATTTAAAAGTTCAGATTTTTCTTTTGAACCACTATACATTGATTATTGGAATAGTCTTATTAGACAAGAAGATACAAATCAAAACCAGGAAAATACTTTTGGTATAAGTTTTACTAAATTTGAGAAATCAAAATTAAAGATTTATAAGAAAATTTCTATGTTTTTTAAAACCAATCTAAAAAAAATTAATTTTAGGATCAATCAAATAAAAAAATTATTTAACCTGACTTAAAATGAAAACCCTTAAAATATGGTGGGTCAAAATCTGACTTCCAACTTTTTATCTTTACATATGGTAAATATTCCATCAAAAATTCTTCTTCATTTACTAAATGAAGAGGGTAAGTGACCTTTTGTTTATAATATCCTGTATTCAATTGAACTAAAATTTCAGAATTTTTATTAGTAAGTGGGTGTCTATCTACGAAAATGTTTTGGGGGTTTTTTTCTTTAATTTCAGAAACAATTCTTTTCCAATTTTCAATATACTGCAAAAAACTTGAGCAAATAACAATGTTTATATTTTCATCAATTTCACTTAACTCTTTTCTAAAATTTAAATTTAAATTATATTTTTTCGCAATCTCATTTCCTTTTTCTATAAAATTTTCCTGTTCGACTACATAATAAATACATTTATTTTCTCTAAAGAAGTTCAAATAGTTAATGTAATTGCTTCCCAATCCACCACCCATATCTACAATTACTTTTCCATAAATATTAGTTTTAGCTAACTGTTCTAGAAGCATGTTTTTTTCTGGCTTATTATCAAATGAAGTCCCATCTCTTTCATATGCCTTTATTCCATTAAGTACTTCGAGTGTACTTTTTGATACCTTATCAATGATAATTTTTGAATCATAGCCAGTAGAATCTTTTACAGCCTCACTCCATGTTGTGTAAGGTCCTGAATATACCAAATGAGACTTTCTAAATTTTTTTAAGATTTTTTTTAGAAATTTTTTCATATAATTAAATTTTAATCTTATGTATTAATTTTTATCTCTACAACTAACATTAAAACATTATGGAAAAAATTAACACTATAATATTTCACCATGAGTATAAGGATTATCTTAAGTTAGACAGCATTATTACTTCAAAAAAAATAATATAACTTTTATATGATAAATTTCAAAAAACAAATGAGATTAATAAATATTCATTTTCAATGAAGTGCTTAAAAGTTTAAGAATAAGAAGTTTTTTAAAAGATACTTATAAAAATTTTCTTTCGACTCTATCAAATATTTCAAACAATAACGAGGCAAATGCTAAATATAAAATTAAGTTAAATCTGGAATAACCATATATTCTAAGCACGATATACGTTGTTGAGATGGATAGTAAATTAATTAAAAAATAAAAACTCAGTTTGTAGTACCTCATAATAAATATTTCAACAAATGGATTTAATATTTGTTTAATAATAAATGTTAATATGACTACAAAAATTGAAATAATGAGATATATCAATATATCAGAAATGCCATGATGTGCTAAAAGAAAATTTAGATCTTTTTGAAATTGTTCAACGTCAATATCATTACTAAAAAAGATCAGCAAATAGTTTGCTAAAACAAAAGAGATAAATTTACTGGTTCTAATTAACAAATACATTATTAATAATCTTAAATAATTATTACATTAACTTATGTTTTAACTAAATATTTTATCTTTAAAGTCATTTATATTAATAAAGTCAAAATTTTTATTATTAGGCTGACTTACTTCATTACTTTGTAACACAAGCACTTTGGAAATAAGATAATTATATTTTTTTAAATGATTTTTATTTAAATCTGATATATTTGAAATATATATAAGTTTTTGATTTTTTTTAATTACTTTTTTTATTTTTTTTATTTGTTCTAAATTACTACATATTAAGTATTCCGCATTTTTGTATGTTCTAGTAGTATGATTTAAATTTCTTGAAGTCCAACTTAAAAAAAATTTTTCAACTTCTAAGTTTTTGTTAATTGGCCAAAAATATATTTTTTTTGGATTATTGTGAATTGCTAATCCAAATATTTTAAAAGTTTTTGTTATTAAATTATGAAGTCCATTTTTATAAATTAACATGGTTAATATTGATTGGTCTTGACGATGATTTTTTCTAGAACTATTTTTTGGAGCAATAGTATCTTGATTAAGTGATAAATCTGCCCATTCCTCTAAAAGTTTTTTTCCATATTTTTTTTGTGGATTAATACCAACCATCCCACCTGCAAAATTATTTTTATTTAAATATTTTTTTGGTAAATTAGTTTTCTCAATAGATTCACTATGAGTCCATTCAAATATTTTCCCATCACTACTAGCTACATAAAGCCCTTTAACATTCAAAACTATTCTTATGAGTTTAAGTTTCTTATTTATTTTGCATCCTGCATCGAGCCACAAAACATTTGTTTTATATTCGTTAATACACTCTTTAATTATTTGAGGTTTCCATGCATAGGAACCTGTTTTTCCATCTTTATCTTTTCTCGAAACGAAATCAGGGTAAGAATCAAATTTAAAATTTTTGTATATTACTTCTGGAAAATTAGATTTAAATTTATTTTTTTGGTCATTATTTAACCCAATATCATAAAAAATTAAAGTTGAACTTTTTTCAAACATTTGGACAGAATCAAAAAGATTTTGAACACTATAAAAATACGATTCATCTGCAGCTGATACAATTATTAATTTTTTATTTTTTGTAATAAATAAATTTAAAATAATAAATAGAAGAAGTATAACCAAGTCATTTAATAGCTCAGGCAGGGATCTAAAAATTATTTTTTTTATTGTTTTTAATCTTGGTGAATTTGATAATTTATTCACTATTTCTCTCTTTTAAATCAGTAAAGACTAGGTAAGTAGAAATTGATATTAATAGAATCAAAATGATAACTTTGTGGGTTTCAATAGAAGAGGCTTTATTTAGTAAAATTTGAATGTCTTCATTATATATTGGAAGCGAAAGCTTTGACATAAATTCATTAAATTCAGTTATGCTTAAAAATTGCAAGATTATATAAAAAAATATAAATCCCAAAATACTCTGTGCAAATATTTTCAAATACGATTGAAATTCTAATATTGATTCAAGAAATCCAAAAAGATAATTTGGTTGAGTAAACTTTGTTATTTTGCCAAAAGCATTTTCTACATATTCTAAAGAAAGTTGAGTAGATTTTGTAGTTTCAAAAAAGATTGTAGATATTATTGAAAAAATTGAAAAAGTAATTAAATACTTCTCATGAATTTTTGAACTATTTAAATTTAAAATATAAACCAATAATCCAAGAGGAGCCAAATTGAAAGTGTACCTGAAGCCATAAGATGATCCCGTTGATCGCCAAATCATAACAAGAGCAAATATTTGAAGAAAACTTATAAGTATTAATAAATAAGAAGTTTTCGTACTCTTTGTATTTTTTAAGTTAAGTGTTTCTTTAAAAGAAATGTAAAAACCATAAAAAATTATTGGAGCAAACCAAAATAATCCAAATTCTTGTGAAAATAAAAGAATAAATAAGTTTTTAAAATTATTTGATAGAAATAATAAAACAGACGGACTGTTAGCGATATATCTTTCCATAGTTCCAGATGTGTTATAAACAAATTCTGGATTTATTGTTATAACTCCATAAATTAAATAAGAATGTAATAAAAATAATCCAATTGAGACAATTGACGACAAGATGAATAGTTTATCCGTTCTAAGATTAATTTTTTTAAGATTGGAAGATTTTATTATAATTAGCGGAATAATTAATGCATAAAGGTTCACCCATCTTGTAACTATTGAAAGACAAACACTAAGAGGAACAGCCAAGCTGTAAATGTTAGAATTTAATTTTGTGTACATAATTGAAAAATATATTACCAAAGACACAGTAAAAATTTCATAAACATGTGACATACTGTATCTTTCAAAAGCATAAGAAACAGCTCCTGATCCTAAAATAAATAAATAAATAATTAATGGATTTATTTTCTCCCCCAGTTCTCTCATTATTTTGTTCCACAAAATGCATGTAAAAATTAAATAAAATATGGAGCTAAAAGAATAAAAAATTAATTTATAGTTGAATAAGC
>Ga0181591_10002635_pt1 | contig 15438 bp, 9 predicted proteins | sample 071ome_33_FD_133757 | JGI IMG/M metagenome (GOLD analysis project Ga0181591, IMG submission 133757) | Coastal salt marsh microbial communities from the Groves Creek Marsh, Skidaway Island, Georgia - 071412AT metaG (megahit assembly) | ecosystem: Environmental > Aquatic > Marine > Intertidal zone...
GGATGCTTCATGGTTTTGAACACGGGAACGACTATCGTTCCTTCGACGAACGGGCTCCTCACAACGTTGGCTTGGCAGCTCGGGGGACGAGATAAACCGGCGAAATACGCTTTGGAAGGCTCGGTCGCAATCGGTGGCGCAGTCGTGCACTGGTTACGCGATAATCTTGGGTTGATTACAAAGGCAAGCGAAATAGAAGATTTGGCGAGCACCGTGGACGACGCCGCAGGTGTATCATTCGTTCCCGCGTTTAATGGTTTGTTCGCGCCGAGATGGCGAGAGGACGCTCGCGGCGTCATCGTGGGTTTGACTCAGTACGTGAACAAAGGCCACATTGCGCGCGCCGCCCTCGAAGCCATAGCGTTTCAATCGCGAGACGTCTTGGAAGCGATGCGTCAGGATATCGCCCAGTCCACGTCTCATTCTCTCAATGTACTCAAAGTGGATGGTGGAGCGAGCGCAAACAATCTTTTGATGCAAATTCAAGCCGAATGTCTCGGTATGGACGTGGTGCGCCCAGCAGATATTGAGACGACTGCGAGGGGAGCGGCGTACGCCGCCGCAATCGGAGCCGGATTGATGACTGAAGATGAGTTGTTTGCGAACGCGAGCTCAAGCGCGTCCAATGCGGTCGCTAGCGAGAAACGTTTCACGCCGTGCACATCCGCAGAAGAACGAGCGTCCAACTATGCTCGTTGGAACGATGCGATCGAGCGCACGCTCAACATCGCAAAGTAATGTTTAAGCGAGAGTGGCGGTACGCCACGCTTCAGCGGTCTCGACTCGTAAAATAGAATTGTATCGATATCATCATCACGTGTCAAACACCAATATTCCGGTATTGCCACGGCCACGCCCACCGCGCCCACGCCCGCTGCCTTCACTCGTCCGACCTCCTCTGCCTCCTCTACCGCTCGTCGCCGTACCGCGATAGCCCACGCCGTGCGTCTTCCCGGCTGGGACAGCAGATAGATTCTTCGGCGGTGGACCCCTTTTATAATCTGGATCATCGGCATCCGTCTTTGGTTGCGAAACCTTGGCAGCCTTGGCGGGTGCTTTCGTCGTCTTCAGGCCATCACTCTTTGGCTTGGGAGCGTCCTTCTTTGTCGCCCTCGATTGCACCTTGAGCTTCTCCACGCCCTCCGTCACAGTCTTAATAGAACCGCGCGCACCGCTAGACATCGGCGCCGGGCCCCGACGGTAGTCAGGATCGTCCAAATCTTCGAGAGAGCCACGTATTTGTGGCACATCGTCTTCATCGCCGTCGCTGAGTTCCGCATCGAGTCCGGCGTCTCCTCGCACGCCCCTCTTCGTCCGCTCGCGCGCGTACTCACGTTTTCTCGCCGCATCCACGAGCTTGGCGTGCTTCGCCTCCTCCACGTCCAACGCCGCCTTGAGGAAAGAGTACGACCCGGGATTTTTCGTCTTCATTCCGGAAGCGACGGCGACTCGCATTTCTTCTCTCAGTTCGGCAAGTGCTTTGGACGGGGTCACCGCTCCGAGCGCCTTCGTCCGTCGCTTCGGATTCGAAGTTCCGTTCTCGCGCTCGCGCTGTTTCGTCTCTTTGCGTGTAAGTTTCCGCGCCTCATCCACTCGCGTCTTCGTGATCGTTCCGCGCATGTTGGCTGCCCACTCGGACGCCGCGCGGTCCCTCGCTCGAGGGTCGTTCGCCAGACGTCGCTCTCTCTCCTCCCTCTTACGCGCTTCGAACGTCGCCGCGTCAACAATCGTCCCCGTTTTCGCATCGAGCGGTCGATACGTCACCTCGCCGTTCGCTTCGCGCGTCCTGACGAGGTCGGCGCCGCCGATGCGGACGACATCTTGCGACTTGTTGGGATTACCACCACCCGAAGCTTGCGGCTTCGGGCCCGGTTTACGCTGCGGTGGCATCGCGTGCGCGTCCAACAACACGCGCGGTGATCACCGCGAAAATGTCGACGCGTCGACGGCGCGCGATGATGTCGCCGTGAACGCCGCGACGAGCGCGCTATGGCGTCTTAGCTGCGACGTCGCCCGAGGCGGTATCGCGAAGCGAGACAGAGGTAAGCGCGACGGGTGACGGCGCTCGCGTGAAAAGGCGACGACGAATCGAAATGGCTAAACGTTTCGATGAAAGAATATACTACAGAATGATACATACCGGCTACCGCTGGGAAGGTTTCCAGATGTTTACCTACTCCTCGACGCTCAGACCGTGAAGCCGAGGAATTTCGCGACGAGCGCATCTGGACACGAAATCGGTCGCATCGTCGCCGCGTCGAGGCAGGTGCACGTGATATCCGCCGATCCCACGCACATGATCCCATCGGGGGCGTACAACGCTTGATGAAAGACGACTTGAATGTTTCGTCGCTTGAATTCCACCGTCGACTTTACGCTGCACGTTGGAATGCCGTCGTCCAAACTCTCGCGAGGCAAGATGCGCTCGGGAAACTCTGCCTCGAGTCGCGAAACCACGACGACAACACCGTGCTTCTCCTTGAGTTCGCTCAGAGCGTCTGATCCTCCGATGGCATCCGTCCTACCGCGCTCAAAATATCGCAAAACGTCGACGTGCGAAGAGCCCTCAGCGCCTCGCGACTGTTCATCCCGATACAACCGCACCATCGTCTCTGACGTCTCGACATCGCCGTGTGGATCATCAACCGTGGTAGTCACCCCAACCCGAGCATCATGCCGCGCGTTTAACAACGCGTACGTAACCTCAGCGCTCAAATACGTGTCGCCTTGCGCATCCACCAGCGTTTGCTCAAACGTCACTCGCCCCGCCCCGTCGTGCCTCAACCACCTCGTCTGCACCCGCACGTCGTCACCCAATCTCGCCGCGCGCGCATACTTACACTTTCGCACCGCAACCATCCTCGCGTCGACGCCGACGCCACTCTCCACGAGCGCCTCTTCGGCCGCGTCCGCGGCGAACCTAAAGTAATTCGCGTAAAACATCACCTGGTACGCATCCGTGTGTTCAATGTACACCCTCCGAACGCTCGACGTCGATTCGATGGTCTCGATACCGGCGTCGGCGACCGCATCGACCGCGTGGCTCTTCGCCGTCGCGCGTCGCCGTCGGTTTTTTTCGTGCATCAACAGCCTCCTCTTCTGAGCAACACGCAGCTCACGCGCGTTGACGTTCGCCGTCGACGCGCGAGATGAAACCGCCGCCACCCGCGCCGCCATCATCGACGCGTCCATCATTCACCGCGCGGGCGCCGGCGTCGATGACGCGTCGACGACTCCCGTCCGTCCGTCCGTCCGTCCGTCCGTCTTTGAGGTGCGAAACCTCGGAACCGTTGACGCCAGAGAGAGACTCGAGGCGACGCCGAGCGACCGCGGGGCGATGATCGAGCTCCGCGCGTCGGTGGCGAAGCGCGACCACCAAACCGGATTGCGGTTATCGTGCGTGGCGCTCGCGAGACCTGATGAAGGCGCGAGCGCGGGCGCGACTCGAACGACGGGTGCTGACGGATCGGTTGGCGCCCCGGTGAACGACGCCGGCGTCGGTGCGGAGAACGACGGATGCACGCCGACGACGACGGCGACGACGGATGATAACGAACGGTTCTTGTCGACGCTCGTCGAACGCGGGAGCGAACTCGTCGTGGTTGGGTTTTGGGAATCGCGAGACGCGTTCGATCCGCTCCCGGCGTTGCACCTGTTGTCGAGCGCAAGCGGAGGGACGCCGGTGTTCAAGGCAGTCCCGAGCGAGGCGTGCGAAGCGAAAGAGAGGGAAGAGATTGAATCGTTACACTTTGAAATGTGCGCGGAGAATAAGAGCGCGGTGGTCCAGGTTGTGGGTCAGGATGGACGGGCGAGCGAGTTGCACTTGGTGGCGGTGCCGAGCGAGGAGGGTGACGACGAAGAACAGGCAGGAGGAGAGGGAACGGCGGGGCGGCGGACGCGATTCGTGGCGTTTAAGACGGAACAGATGGCACCGGTGTATGCGGCACCGCTTCTCGTGCACAATAGGCTCGTCGTAGTGTTTGACTTGGACGAGACGTTGGTGCAAGCGACGACGCTCCACCTGTTGGATCGACGCATCGAGCAGGCGAGGGCAAAGCTCGTGAGCCTCATGAAGTTTGACTTTAGCAATCCGAGACTGTCGGAGGTGATGAAGGATGAGATGAAAAAGGATCGGGCCTCGACGGAACAGAGCCTGAGGCGGTTACAGATTGATCGGAATATGTTGTTTCAATACGTCACCGAAGCCGCCATTACGGTGAACGGACGACGCTCGGTGACCATTCCCGAGATTGAACAGCTTCCAGACGGCCAACAGCGCCTGAGAAACGTCATCAGAGTCCCGAGCCCACATATCAAAGGATCGATGTGCGTGTTCACGATGATCAACCCCGCGGATCCGTCCACAGCGGTTCTCATGCACGTGCGACCGGGGTGGGAGGAGTTGAAGAATTACTTGGCGGGAAGCGACCGCAACAGATCGAAGCGAGCCGAAGTCTTTGTGTGTACCATGGCGCTCAAGGACTACGCGAGGGAGGTGTGTAGAATTCTCGATCCGTTTAACATCGTGTTTGATCCGATGCAACTCGATGGTAGGCTGAAGAATGTCAAGGCGGAGGAACTCAAGTCGATCTCAAAGACGTGCGGCTTGCACTTTCCGCGAGAGCTCACCGTTATCGTGGACGACCGCACCGCGGTCTGGGAAGCGGAAGCGCAACCGCACATTTTGGCGGTCACGCCTTTCATGCCTTATGGTGACGTTGGGGCACCGATGGGTCAGAATGAATCGGGAGGTTCGGGTGGCACTCTCGGTACGGTGCAGAGCATGCTCGAGACGTTGCGCCTGCGCTGGCACATGGATTACGAAAAGTTTGCGGTGAAAGCTCGCGCGCACGTCCATCAGACTGCCGATCACGGCGTCGTGCGACCGTCAAAAGAGGCTACGACCGACGGAGCGTCCACTCGCGAAAATGCCGACGACGAAACTGACGCGAACAAGGAGGAAGACGTGTTGAAGCGCGCGCACAATCGCAAAAAGTCTGAGCGCTTATTCTACCCTCCAGATGCGGGTGAGCTGTTGAAACCGTTGATGGATCTCGAAGCCAAGGAAGCGGCGGTAGGGATCGCGTCCGCGGGAGGCGCGGCGCGAGCCGCAGGGGGGTCGGGTAGTCGCTTGGCAGCCGCGCTGGGCGCTCTCGATAGACATCAAACGGTGAAGATGCAAAACGCCAAACTCAAGGCGCAAGCCGAAGCGAAGGAGGATAGCGACGCAGAAGAGGAAGGTCACGAAGAGAAGGAACACCAACCAAAGTTCCGTCACATCGATATGTCTACGATAGAGGAAGAGACGGCTGCACAAGAAGCTCGAGCTGCCAAGTTGGCAAGACAAGAGGCGGAACACGCCGAGGCTGAGCGAGTGCTCTCGATGAAAACGCCGGCGTCGAAAAAGGTTGCGAAAACGAGTCCGACGAAACAAAGCCCCAAAACGTTATCTGGTAAGAAGCGCTCGCGAGATTATTCTTCAGAGACGGATTCGGATGAAGATGAACCGGAATCTGAGTCAGAGCCTGAACCAGAATCCGATTTGGAAGCCGAAGAAGAAGAAGAACTGGACGATTACGGAGATGACGCAGAGGATGACAACGATGACGAAGACGAAGACGAAGAGAATGCATTTGAAGAGGAAGCAGAAGAGGAGGAAGAGGCGCCGCCGCCAAAGACGACAGCAAAGGTGAACGCAAAGCCAATGCCAAAGGCGAACGCAAAGGCAAAGGCGAAACCGACACCTCCCAAGCCGAAACCGAAACCGAAAGCCAAGGTGAAGACTACGCCGACGAAGACAGTGGAAAAGAAGAAACCCACGGCGGCGAAAAAGAAGGAAAAAGTTTTCCGTGAGGGAACTCGCGCGTCGAGGCGTTTATCTCAGTCTCACTGAGGTACATCTAGGTATTGTTACGATATCTGTAGCTCTAAGTAAACTCTAGGTTGTGTAATTGTGATACTGGTACCCAAGCATGATAAATGATAGTAAATTTTTAAAACCCGCCAGAGTCGCGAGACGGGCGTCGCCCCCCTCGACCGCCTCGGCCACCGCGACCTCCACGACCCCCACGACCGCCGTTACCCTCGCCGTCATGTTCGCCGTCGGAGCTCGCCTTGGACACGCTCGCAGCGGCGGCGAGCTCTGGGTTCTCCTCGAGGAGAACTTCCTTGCGACTCAAGCGCGTTTGTCCGCGACTGTTCACCTCGACGAGTTTAACGTCGATGGTTTGTCCCTCCGATACCACGTCAGAAGCGTTCGGCACGCGAGCGACATCGAGCTCACTGATGTGACAGAGACCCTCCACGCCGGGCATGTACTCAACGAAAGCACCGAATTCAACAACCTTCTTCACGACGCAGTCACGATAAATTTTGCCAATTTCTGGTTCGGCGATCATTTGCCTAATAATCTCAATAGCCGCCGGAACATCGCTCCCACCGCCACCCGTCACGGTGACGGTTTCGTTCTCCTTGTCAACATCGATGGCGCTGACACCAGTTTGCTCCATGATGGATCGAATGGTCTCACCACCCTTGCCGATAACCTTGCCAAAGTATTTTTCCGCAACCGGAATGGTTTGCATTTGCGGCGCATACTTGCTCATCGCACCGGCGGGTGGCGGTTCGCACTTTTCCATTTGACCAAGCACATGAACGATGCCCTTTTGAGCTTCTTCGAGCGCTGAACGCATGACATCAATCGTGATGCCTTCAACCTTGATATCCATCTGGAAGGCGGTGATACCATCCTTGTCGCCCGCAACCTTGAAGTCCATGTCGCCGAGTGCGTCCTCAGAACCGAGAATGTCCGTCAAAATGATCGGATCGAGCTTCTCGCCACCACCGGCGGCTTCGGAACCGAGAATTAGACCCATCGCAACGCCAGCGACTTTCCTGTTAGGTGGAATGAGTAAAAGTGGGTCAGAATTCGAAAACGTAAAACGACGTTGGAAAAAATATCCACGCGGCGACGAAGCGTACGGCAGGGCGGGTGACGAATCGGCCCGCTATACTTTTCCATCGCTAGCGCAGCGGCACGGCACGACGCAAAACGCGAAGCATTGTGCGTTTTAATGTCGCCAAGTTATGACTCGATCTCTCTCCATACACCGCGTGAGCGGAGCGACGAAGAGTGTTCTTAAGGACCTGGCTTTTTGAGGAGAGGTTGACAAGAAAAAAATTGGCGCGCTTGCGAGAGAATTACAGAAACGGATACACACCTTTTGATTGGAACGCCGGCGTCCAACAGCGCGAGCGTGCCCGCGCACACAGTCGCCATGGAAGACGAACCGTTGCTTTCTGTGATGGTGCTTTCGAGGCGGCACACAAACGGAAATTCATCCTCGCGAGGGATGATGGGCGCGAGCGCTCGCTCCGCCAAGTTACCGTGTCCGACTTCGCGACGGGAAGCGCCACCGGTACGTCCAGTCTCTCCAACAGAGGAAGGCGGAAAGAAGTAGTGAAGCATGAAGCGCTTGTCTTCACCGGCTTCGACGTCGTCTTGACGTTGTGCGTCTTGCTTACCACCAAGAGTCGCGACGCCGATGGCTTGCGTTTCCCCGCGAGTAAAGAGCGAGCTGCCGTGCGTGCGCGGGAGAATGCCAGCTTCGCAGGCGATCGGACGAATCATGCTCGTCGTGCGACCATCTTGTCTGCGACCCTTGTTACGAATGGTGTCGCGAAGAGCGCGCGACTCAATCTTACCGCAAGCATTGATGACGGCGTTCGCCTGCAAAATGTATGTAAAACAAAATACGGGGCTGAGTCAGTCAGTGTCAAACGAGCTCATCAGAGGCTGCTGAGAAATTTAGAATGCGTGCAAAGGGCGGGTCCAGAAGTACTCGGGTGCGACGCCAAGGTGGGCTGGTCGCCCGTTCGAAGCATTCACGTTAATGTATGCGCTCGCAGTTGAGCCGCAACCAACAATTTCTCGAGAGAAGCGGTTGCGGCGAATCGGTAGAGCGCAAAGAATCATGAAAAGAAAGCAAAGTCGAGCTCGTGAGAATACCAACGAGAGAACGAGAAGAGCGCACGCACCTCGAACTGCTCCTTCAACGCTTCGACCGCACGCTCGCGAGCGGCGCCAATCGTAGCGCCTCTCTCTTGCTTGATTGGAATGACGATAGCGGCGGCGAGTTCTTCGCCGACGAGAGCTTCGACGGCTTCGTCAACACCTTCCGGCGGTACGATGAGCTTATCCATCATTTTCGGCGGAGCGACTTCCGCGGCCCAGGCTTCGATTTCCTTGCACGCCTTGGACACGGCTTGGTGTCCCTTTTCGATGGCGCGAAGCATTTCATCCGTCGTGAGAAAATCACAAAATCCTTCAATCATGAGAACGGCGTCGTCCGTGCCCGCCAACACCAAATCGAGTCGAGACTCCTTCATCTGCTCCGACGTTGGGTTCACGATAGGTTCGTTTGACCCGGGCATCAAGCCCACGCGCACGCCGCACACCGGTTTCTTCAAAGGAATGTTGCTCACCGCGAGCGCCGCTGAAGCCGCCGTAATGGCGAGCGCGTCCGTCGATCTCTCGGCGTCAAAGCTCATCAACCACTGCAACACCTGCGTTTCGTATCCCCAGCCCTTATACATCATCGGGCGAATCGGTCTATCCACCAGTCTCGCCTTGAGCGTCTCGTTTTCCCTCAATCCGCCGTCTCTCTTCTTGTATCCGCCCGCCGTCTTGCCCGCCGCCGAAAACCGTTCCTGGTAGTTGACCGTCAACGGCACAAACGACCCATCACCCGTTCGATCCCTCGACGCGCACGCCGTCGTGTACACGATCGTCTCCCCTTCCCTCGCCATCACCGCTCCGTTCGCCTGCAAACCAATCGCTCCAGTCTCGAGCGTCACCGTGGACTCACCGATTTGCAGCTCGAGCGTCTTTTTCATTCGCGTCGCGCTTCCCCCCGCGTACGCCTCGTCTAGTTCGTGTTCCGTGCCTCGCACGCGAGTCATCTCACCTCGTCGTCGCCCGCATCCCGGTCGAACGACACCGTTCCCGGCGGTCGAGCGTCGTCCATGGGTACCCATCACCGTCAAGGCTGCAGACTTGGTCGCCATCGTGGTCAACCTTCCTCTCGTTCGCGAAGTTGGCTGTTGTGGCGCGCGAAGCATCGCACCCGCGGTCGTCGTCGTCGCACCCGCGGTCATCGTCATCGCCGTGGAGACGAACGGAACCGACGCGTCGACGCGCGGCGCGCACTGCGGCGTAAGAGCGCGTTTTGAAAGTTCGAAAACGAAACCGCTAAAATACACACACATCGACTTATACGATGCCTCAATATGAATCTCGCGTCATTAAGTCATACGTTCGTACTGAACATGGTCTATTTCAAAGTACAAAATGCATCGAATGTCCGAGTAGTTTTCAAACGAAATCCATGTGAAAACCTGCGTGGCGGCGCGAGTCCCTCTCCATCTGACGAGTCGCGAACCATGAAACATGAACGGATGGTGCAAAGACGCAACCAAGTGGTTGATGAAGACGCGTCGCGCGCTCGCGCAGCGCGTCAGAGCGACGACCGCGAGCTTCCGAGCGCCGGCGTCCGACTTCTCTCCTTCACTCTCTCTCTTCGGTTACCGTCGAAACGAAGAGGTACGTCTTCGCGTCGCGGGTCTTTCGGCCGACTTTTGATTTTCCTCGACTCGCGCGCGCGATTTCTCGTGGATCCCGATGCGTCCGAACGCTCCCGACCCGGGTCGGGCGGGAACCGCGCCGTCGTTGGCGTCGCTTCGCGTCGCGGATATCCGCGAGGGGCGTTTGTGATGAAACGCGTTCCCTCCGGTCGCGTTACGCGGACGGGATTCGCGGTTCGGTTGGACGACGCGAGCGCCACCAGGGTCTCGCGGGCGTTGGATGGATCCCGATCCGCGCGCGCGGTATCCATCCAGCGCGTCCTGGCGACGCGAAGACCCGTGGGTTCGCGGTCGTCTGACGACGATGGATGCGTCGCGGCTAGTCTGCGCGTCGTAGATGCGATCAGAAGCGTGGGTTCGGTGACGGAGGTTTGGGTTTCAGTTTAGACGAACTGTACGCGGTTGACTGACTCGGCGGGTTTTTTGGCGTTCGCGCTCGTAGACGAAGAAGGAGGTTGTTTAACGCATCTTCTTTTACTAAACTCGCGACGAGAGGGAGTTTAAGCTTGTTTGGGACGATATGTCTGCGCCGGGTAAGGGCGTGCCGCAACCGCGAGCGAGCGGTGAGGGATCCTCCGGCGGGAAGGGTGGCGACGAGAAGAAGGTTTACGCGTCGGCGGGCGGCGGAGGAGCACCGCAACAGTTCATGTTTGGCTCGGTGAGCGCGGGAAAGGTGGGTGGATCTCCGGGAATGCCGGCGATGCCGCCAGGGTCTCGTCCCATGGCGGGCGGGGCGCCGATGATGGGCATGATGCCGCCGGGCGGCAAGCCGGGCATGCCGGGCATGATGCCGGGAGGGCAAATGTTTGTGCCCACTGGCGCGCCATTTCACCCGGGAATGATGATGGGTATGCCGCCGATGGGTATTCCGGCGTACGCTAAGCCACCGGGCAAGCCGCCATCGACGCCGCCGTCGACGCCGCCGATCAAGGTGGCGAGCAAGGCTATCAAGATTGTCAATCCAAAGACAAAGCAAGAAGTCAAGGTTGAAAAGCCGGCGACGTCTCCAGCTCCGGCTGCCGCCACCGGCGCGGCTCCAGCTAGTCCGGCGCCCGCGACACCGGCTGCCGCCACTCCAGCTCCAGCTCCGACTGCGCCGGCGCCAGCGCCAGCGGCGGCTGCGCCGCCGCCGGTGAACTTCGCCGCCATGGCGGCCAAGCCAGCCGCGCCGCCCAAGCCAGCCCCGGCGCCGGTGGCGCCCAAGCCGGTCGAAAAGCCAGCTCCGAAGCCAGTCGAGCCCCCAGCCCCGAAGAAGGTTGATCCGCCGGCGCCCAAGCCGGCAGCACCGACCGCTGCGGACATTTTGCGCAAGGCTGCCGAGGCTCCAAAGCCGCAACCGCCGAAGCAAGAGGAAGCGCCCAAGGCACCGGAAGCCCCGAAGAACAAGCCCATCGAGGCTCTCGTCGAGGGTATTACCGGCATCTCTTTGAACAAGTCAGATTCGCAGTCGAGCATCGCGTCTGACGCGTCCGAAGCCGGATCGGAGACTTCTCAGTCCCAACCGTCGACGCGCGCGCGCTCCGCTCCGCCACCAATCACCGAGTTTGAAGTAGCTCCGAAGCCAGCTGATGGCAAGTACACCCTTGAGGAAATGAAGGCTATGAGAGACTCTCCGTTGGCACAAACGAAACCGCTCGACTGGGTTGTGCCAGATGATATTGATTACTGGCCCGTGCCTGGATTCATTTGTCCGCCGGGCGTACAATCCTTTGGCGGTGGACGCGGCGGAGGACGTCGCGGAGGTAACCGCGGAGGCGGAGGAAAGGGTGACGACAAGTGGGCTCATAGACAATTACCTGCCGGTGAAGGTGGACGGAAGGGTGACCGTCGTGGAGGTTACAACCAGTCGCAATACCGCATTCCGGCGGGCGACTTGCCCAAGTTGCACAAGACCGATAACAAGTACGTCATCGGTACTGTGGACGACGAAGAAGAGAAGAGACAGCGTTCTTTCAAGGCTATTCTCAACAAGCTCACGCCCGACAACTTCGAGAAGCTTCTTGAAAAGCTTCTTGACGTCGGTATTACTGAGGCTGCCACTCTCGTTGGCCTCATCGGTCAGCTGTTTGAGAAGGCTCTCCAAGAGCCGACATTTTCTTCCTTGTACGCCGAGTTGTGCCGCGTTCTTTCCGATCGATTATTGAGTGACGGTGTAGAATTCATAGATCCAACGGCTCAAGAGGGCCAACAAGCCATCACATTCAAGCGCGTATTGCTGAACAAGTGCCAAGAAGAGTTTGAGAAGGGTGACAAGGCTATGGAGAAGGCGGAGGCGGGTGAAGACGACGAAGATGACAAGGAGGAAAAAGAGAAGAAGGAAGGCGAGGAGAAGAAGGAAGGCGAGGAGAAGAAGGAACTCGAAGAAGGTGAAATTGACGAGCCGCCAAAGCCGAAAACTGAAGAGGAACTCGCGTTGGAAGAGCGTCGTAAGCAGGCGAAGAGGGACGAAAGACTTCTTCAAGCGAGACGTCGTATGTTGGGTAACATTCGCTTCATCGGTGAGTTGTTCAAGAAGCAAATGCTCACCGAGCGCATCATGCATACGTGCATCATGAAGCTCCTCGGTGATAAGCCTGACAAGATTCCGAACGAAGAGGATATTGAGGCGTTGTGTAAGCTCATGACGACTGTCGGCGGCCAGCTCGATCACCAGAAGGCCAAGGCGTACATGGATGCATACTTCCGCCGCATGGATTCTCTCAGCAAGACGAACGAACTCTCTTCTCGCCACCGATTCATGCTACAAGATGTCATCGACATGCGTTCCAAGGGATGGCGTGAGCGCCGCAAGCAAGAAGGACCGAAGAAGATTGAAGATGTGCACCGAGATGCGCAACGCGCCGCCATGGAGCAAACTCGTCGCGCCGGCGTTCGTCCGGAACGCAACGCTTCCTTCGGTAACCTCTCTCGCTCTGATAGCCGACGCGGTGGTGACTTTGAGCGTCCGCCGAGCCGTGGAGCTCGTGGCGGAGACGATCGAGGCTCGTTCTCTCGATCTGATTCTCGAGGTGCCTTTGGAGATAGACGAGGCGGTGGTAGAGAGAGCGAGCGCGATCTCCGATCCAGCATTCCGCAACCTCGTGGAGCACCGAATATGACGGAGAAAGCTGTCCCAGCACCAGTCGCGCCCAAGGCTGCCGCCGCGCCCGCGGAGGCGAAAAAGTCGGGCATGGATGACGAAGCGTTCATCGCGGAGCGCAAGAAGATTACTGAATACTTCTACGACGACAAGGATGCCGCCGAGGCTATCAACGCCATCAAGACTTGGGGCGACGCGCGAATGGTTGGTTTCATCCAGTACTTTTTGACGACGAGCTTTGAGCGCCGCGACATGGACTGGAAGGCTGCATACGGCCTCATCCGATCCCTCGCCAGCGCCGACGGTCCAATGTCTGGCGCGCAGCTCGTCCAAGGTTTCGCACCGCTCTTCAACAACATTGAGGACATCATGTGCGACTTGCCCAAGGCGGGCGAGCACATCGCCTCTTCCATCGCTGGCTCGGTGATTGACGGCACCGTCACCCTCGCCGACGTCGCCGCCGCCCTTCGCAACGCCACGCCCGACGGTGAGGAGCCCGGCTACGCCCTCGCCGAGGGCTTCGCCCTCACCATTTTCGCCCACACCCTCGCCGCCGCTCAAGCGCTCGCCGGGGACGACGCCGAAAAGGTCCCGTCCCTCTACAAGGCTTCCGGCGTCACCCTCGCCTCCCTCCGGGGTGAAGTCGACGCCGAGGACGACGCCGTCGTCCCCAAGCTCATCGAAAAGCTCGGTATTCGCGGTTTGGACGCCTAGACAGAAACGACGATTCATCAATATTAAAACATCAGATAGCACTATACAATCGAGATCGCAGCGCCCCTTACCCCGATCGAACACGTACGTATAAAACACAAAACAACCCCTAATCATGATGCAACCACGCGTTGTTGTTACCTTTAACGACGCGCACATCACGCTTTTCACGCTTTTTCAACGCTTTTTCGGTGTCCCAAACGTAGCATAAACGACGCTCATCTAGAGATTTATCCTCGACACTACGAGATCTCCACACACCCGCGCGTGCCCATCTCTCGCTGTCCACGCTGGACGGGCGGGCGGCACGTCCTCAGACGAACGCGTGCGCTCGCGCGTCGTCGTTCGCGTCCGTCCGGACGAACGAACGAACGGACGGACGATCGATCGATCGTCTCTCTGTATTTGCCGTCGCGCGCCGTGCAGTCTCCCGCCGCCTCGTCGCACGCGCGCGGGGACCCGAGGACGGACGCGCGCTCCAATTTCCGCGTCGGATAGCGCTCTCGCGGAGCGCGATCGCGCGGTCGAGGTCGTTCGCGGGCGTCCTCGCGATCGCGCGACGCGCGCGGGGACGCGATCGCGCGAGAGGCGCGAGGAGAAGAAAAACTCGTCCTCTTTTCGCGCGGACGGGGCGCCCCGCGCGCGGGGTTCGTCGAGTCGCCCGCGCGCGGTGCGTCGCGGCACGGGAACCACTCGTCGCCCACAACAGGGTGGAAAGCGCGTCGGTCGAACACCCGGGTGTGGGTGACGTCATCTTGTGGATTTGGACGCGCGTAAATGTCGGAGCGAAGCGTCAACGCGGAGGAACGGATGGCGAGCGCTGAGAAGGCGAAGATGAAAGGGAAGAGCGCGCGTGGTAAGACACCCGAGGCGACGATGGCGTCGACGTCGATGGTGTCGTCGTCCAACCCGAGAAAGAGCGATGGGTCGAGGTCGTCGAGCGACGTCAACGGAAGACACGTGTCGCCGACGAGCGCGCTGGAGACGTCCAAGTTTGGATCGTACAACAGCGCGTCGAGCACGGGGGCGTCTGAGGATGCGGACGCGGATTCGTTGGATGTTATGCGTGATCGTGAAGGGAACGCGCTGCCGAGGAGTGCGTCGAGGCAGCAGATTGATAAGCTGTTGAGCGAATCTCTAGCGATGTTTCACAGAGACGGTCCGTTGGTGAATCCGCTGGAGCGGACAATGTCGTCGTCAAACATGGCGTCGCGGTTACGATTCGTGTGTGAGGCGAAAGGCTTTGAATACGGGTTATTCTGGGGGTTTGACGAAGAGAAGAAATCGCTGTCGTGTGACGCGCACGTGTGCACAAAGGGGGCGGATTCGGTGAGTCTCTTTGTCAACACGTCGCACACCATGTTTGCGCGGTTTAGCATGGGATTCGGCATGCCAGGGCGCATAGGATACACTGGAAACTATGAGTGGCACGAAGATATTCGTCAGTTGCCCGCTTGGAGCTTTCAGCGCAAACGCCAGGCTGAGCAAGCCGGATTACGCACCGTCATCGGCGTGCCGCTCGAGAAGGGTGTCGTCGAGTTTGGCACGACGTCCATCGTCGACCACAGCGTCACGATGGTGCAGTACATTCAAAAACTCTGCTCGTCGCAAAACTGACTCCAATATTTGTGCTCTGTGTCAGTTAAAGGCTGTCTCTATAAATATTATTTTCCGTTGCGAGAGAACCAGCAGCTCTCGCATCAGATGTACAATACCGATTTCAAGATCTTGGCGAAAGTCAAGACGTCCATTTTTTATTTTTCAAATACCCGGCTGTCGAGAAGAACTGCGACTCGCCCGGGCATAAACAATGCCAAATGTAGATCAAATGTAACGTTGCGTCTATGATAATTTGATAATTATTAAACATACCGTACTACTCTTTCAGAGTTCATCCTTGACGCCAGAACCGGCGTTGACAGAAAGAGAAATTCTATCCGCGAGCGTCTTGAGAATCTTCTTCTCACGAAAACGAAGCTCGATCGCGAGCGCGCTTCGACGGA
>Ga0181591_10002642_pt1 | contig 15428 bp, 10 predicted proteins | sample 071ome_33_FD_133757 | JGI IMG/M metagenome (GOLD analysis project Ga0181591, IMG submission 133757) | Coastal salt marsh microbial communities from the Groves Creek Marsh, Skidaway Island, Georgia - 071412AT metaG (megahit assembly) | ecosystem: Environmental > Aquatic > Marine > Intertidal...
TATAATGCACGAAAATCTGGGAATTTCAAAATACGACAAGCTTTTAATGTTGTTATTTTATTTATGTTCCTGCAAATGTTGATTGGGATTATCACGGTAATGTATTCGGCGCCTTGGCATATTGCCATTTTTCATCAATTCGGTGCAATTGTTTTGTGGTATGTTGTCATGAGAGCTCGTTTTTTAGCAGCTTATCCACCTCAACAATCAATAAGTTAGACGGAAAAATTAGATTTGAATAAAACTTCTAGTGCCCTTGATAAATTATTTGAGTTTAACAAAATTACTATAGCCTTAAATAAAGTTATTGAGAGAAATAGCTGGGATCAGGAGGCTATTATGCCCTCTGGTGCATTGGTGGATAGAGCAGAAGAACAAGCATGTCTAATGGTTATTGCACATAAGCGACAGACATCTAATGAATTTTCAGATTTAATAAACTCCATCAAGATAGAAAATTTATCAAAAATTGAATCGAGACAAATTTCTTTAATGAAAAAAGAGTTAAAACGTGCTCTTAGCGTCCCAAATGACTTGATTGGAGCCTTGGCAAAGCACACTACTCTGGCTCATTCTGTATGGGTTGATGCTCGTAAAAATAACGATTTTCAAAGGTTTTTGCCACAATTTTCCAAAGTATTGGAACTCCGAAAAGAAGAAGCTGATGCAATCAGGCAGGATACTGATTTATCAAGGTATGATGCTTTGTTGCAAGACTATGAACCAGATATAAAATCTGATTATATTGATACTATTTTTGATACACTGAGACCGGCGCTAGTCGACTTGAGGGCTCAAGTGCTTGATCGACCACCTGTCCAAGAAATAAATGGCCATTTTCCTATAGATAAGCAGAGGGCATTATGTAACGAAGTTGCTGCTACTTTTGGATATGATTTCTCGAGAGGGCGCATAGATACTGCTGTTCATCCTTTTTGTTCAGGCAGTGGTAATGATGTAAGGATTACCACACGCTTTGATGTAAATGATCCTTTGGGTAGTATATATTCTACCATTCATGAAGTTGGACATGCCTTGTATGAACAAAACATTGAAAAAGAATATAACTTTTCCAGTATTGGTCGAGGTGTGTCGATGGGCGTTCATGAAAGCCAGAGCCGAATTATGGAAAACCAGCTAGGTCGATCTGAAGCGTTCTCTGAATGGCTATTTAAAAAGTTTTTGGATTATTTTGGTGATATTGGCATTGAGGACAGTGCTTCTTTTTATAAATCTATCAACTCTGTTAAAAACGGTTTTATAAGAACTGAATCAGATGAATTACAATATAATCTCCACATCTTATTGAGGTATAGGATTGAAAAATGGTTAATTGATGGTCACCTGAATGCTGATGATCTTGAATATGTCTGGAACGAGGAGTTTGAAAAGGATTTTGGATTATCCATAAAATACCCCAGTGATGGTGTTTTGCAGGACGTACATTGGTCTGAGGGGCTTTTCGGTTATTTCCCTACCTACTCGTTAGGTAATGTTTATGCTGGATGTTTGTTTGAAGCTATGCAAAATCAGCTGCCTTTATTAAACAAAAATTTAAAAATTGGTAATTTATCGGAAGCTACCGAATGGCTTTCAAGCTCAGTGCATCAGCATGGTTCGTTGTACTCGCCAATTGAGTTAATCAGAGATGCTAGTGGATTTGAAATAACTGCGAAACCGCTAATCTCCTATATCGAGAAAAAATACAGTTCAATTTACTGTTTAGGATAACTTGTCCGAACTAGTAAATCTTTTTTGTTTGGTTTCTTAGGTAGGGTCTTCTGCTTCTAGTTCGTTTTCGTCAGCATCTTCTCCCTTTTCGGCAATCCAAGCGACCGACACCACTTGTTCTTCTTCGCCAGTATTGAATACTTTTACCCCCCCGGCAGAACGAGAGCGAAACGAAATCCCTTCTACTGGCACACGGATTGATTGTCCATTTGATGTAGCGAGCATAATTTGGTCCTCTATTTCTACTGGAAAACTGGCGACCAAAAGACCACCTCGCATTTTTTTATCTATCGCCGATACACCCATACCCCCTCTACCTCTAACTGGGTAATCATGGCTTGATGAAAGTTTACCCGACCCACTTGCGGTAATAGTAAGTATTAAATTTTCAGCAGCTGACATCTCTGCATATCTTTCCGGTGTTATTGTTGCGTTGGCATTAATTTCCTCGTCTTCTTCTTCTGGTGAGCCCACTGCATCATCTGACATTCCTGCCACTGCTCTCCTCATTTTTAGATATGCAGATCGTTCGTCTGGTGAGGCCTCAAAATGCCGAATTATTGACATTGAAACTACTTTGTCATCTCCCAGAAGTTTAATCCCCCTTACGCCTGTAGACTTTCTTCCTTTAAATACTCTCACAGCCGTAGTTGAAAATCTAATAGCCCGGCCACTATCTGTAACCAACATCACATCATCATCTTCATTTGCAATCCTAGCATTAACCAATGTTATATCTTCTGGAAGATCCATTGCGATCTTTCCATTTGATCTAACATTTGTAAAATCTGACAGTGCATTTCTTCTAATATCGCCTGAAGACGTGGAAAAAATTATTTGAAGCTTTTCCCATTCTTCCTCTGGTGCATCTACGGGCATTACTGCTGCTATAGAAACGCCTGTTTGTATTGGTAAAATGTTAACAATTGCTTTTCCTTTAGCAGTGCGGGCACCGAGTGGTAACCTCCAAGTCTTAAGCTTGTAAGCCATTCCATCAGTGGAGAAAAATAATAACTGCGTATGCGTATTCGCTACAAACAAAGTAGTCACAACATCTTCATCTTTTGTTTGCATGCCAGCTAGACCTTTGCCACCGCGTCTTTGAGCTCTAAAATCTGCCAAGGGCGTTCTTTTTATATAGCCGCCAGATGTAATAGTAACGACCATGTCTTCTCGCTCAATAAGGTCTTCATCCTCCATATCGCCAGCCCAATCGATTATTTCAGTTCTGCGATTTGTGGAAAACTGATCTTTTACTTCATTGAGCTCAGATGATATTATCGCCATTATTTTTGATCTTGATGCGAGTATTTCTAAGTATTCCTTTATTTTCGAAGATAACGCCTCCAATTCATCTGTAACTTCCTTCACGCCGATCTGCGTGAGACGTTGCAGGCGAAGCTCTAAAATAGCTCTGACTTGAGCTTCTGATAAATTATAGGTTCCATCATCATTTATTTTGTGTGTTGGATCATCAATCAAAGCAATATATTCTCGAATTTCGTTAGCTGGCCAACTTCGTTGCATTAACTTTTCACGCGCTTCTGATGCGTCGGAGGACGCTCTTATAGTTGCAACTATTTCGTCAACATTAGAAACTGTAACTGCCAGCCCACAAAGAATATGGCTTCGCTCTCGGGCCTTCCTCAATTCAAATGCAGTCCTTCGAGCAACTACCTCCTCACGAAATGCGATAAAATTCGTTAGAAATGTTCGTAGCGTGAGTTGTTCTGGGCGGCCGCCATTGAGAGCTAGCATATTGCAACCAAAGGATGTTTGCAGGGGCGTAAATCTAAATAACTGGTTTAATACTACATCGGGCGTAGCATCACGCTTTAGTTCAATAACGACACGCACACCATTTCGATCGCTTTCATCTTGTACATGGGAAATCCCTTCAATTTTCTTTTCCCTAACCTGTTCAGCTATTTTTTCAATCATTGACGCTTTATTGACTTGGTACGGGATCTCATCCACAATTATTGCATAACGGTCCTTTTTAATTTCCTCTATTTTAGTTTTTGCCCGTATTAAGACACTGCCACGACCTTCAGTGTAAGCTTTCCGTGCGCCAGTTCTGCCAAGAATTATGCCTCCTGTTGGAAAATCGGGGGCAGGTACAAAATCTACAAGGTTTTCACTAGTTAAGTCTGGGTTTTCAATCAAAGCCAATGTAGCGTTGATCACTTCACCAAGATTGTGTGGTGGAATATTGGTAGCCATCCCAACCGCGATTCCCCCAGCTCCATTAACCAACATATTTGGATATCGGGCTGGTAACACCGTTGGCTCTCTATCTTTTCCGTCATAATTATCTTGAAAACCAACAGTATCTTTTTCAATGTCTGCGAGTAGAAAACTTGCGGGTTTATCCATGCGAACTTCTGTGTATCGCATTGCGGCAGGATTATCTCCGTCCATTGATCCAAAATTACCTTGTCCGTCTAGTAGCGGAAGAGACATAGAAAAAGGTTGGGCCATCCGGACAAGTGCGTCATAAATCGCACTATCTCCATGAGGGTGGAACTTACCCATAACGTCACCAACGGGACGGGCAGACTTTCGATAACCTTTGTCGTGTGTGTTACCACTATCGTGCATTGCGTATAAAATGCGTCTATGCACCGGTTTTAAGCCGTCTCGCAGGTCAGGTATCGCACGACTAACTATAACACTCATCGCATAATCCAAATACGACGTTTTCAGTTCCTTCGTTATCGAAACGCTAGGACCGTGATAGATGCTGATAGGCTTTTCATCATCGCTTGAGGTATCTGTATTTTGAGTCTCGTCGGTCAAGTTTTTTCCACTTTTTTATAGGTAAAGGCCATCAGTAAATTTAGCATGCGAGTTACAAATTCATCTTCTTTAATATCGATTTTGATCAATGTTAAACTCTACTCTTTTTGCTGTTATCGAAAAGCTATAAAATTCGTCATGGTATTATTTTTGTATACTTTGTGCCTTCAATGGTTGCTCCAATTTTGAAGCCGGCCTCACCAAAAACCAAGCCGATGATTGGTGAGTTTGCTTCTGTTGTATTGGCTCTGAAACTTTCTCCTGATCGTCTGTATGCGTACTCAATGTCACCTCCAGCTGACCATCCACTAGAATTTCTAAATTCGTTCAATGCGCTTTCTGTCATGAAAAATAGAACATGAGCGTATTGACTTGCTCCAATTTGCAACCCGTAGCTTGCATTAGCTGCAGAATAATAATCAACCGTCGCTTCGTTAATTAACAGCGCACCTCGTCCATACCCGACACCGAAACCAAAGCCTCCCTCGGTAATCAATGGCATTATAAGCATTCCTGCTGCTTGATTTTTTAACTCTAAAGTTTCTGGGAATTCCGCCTGCATTTGCTGAATTGTTTGCAAAACACGTGCGTCTATTTTATCAGCACCATCTTGTCGGTCACGTGATCCACTAAATGGTCGTAGAGAACAGGCGCTGATTGTTGCTGACAACAATCCCAGTATTAGTGCGTTTCTACGTGTTATATTTTTCATTTATTTACTGCTCCAAATGTACCCATGGAACATATTATAGCAGTACTTAGATCTCGACGCTAGATGTAGTGTTAATTATTAAGCTCTTTGGCAGCTATTGGGGCAAAATAAGTCAAAATACCATCGCATCCTGCTCTTTTGAAGCAGTATAGGCTTTCCATAATAACCTTATTCCCGTTGAGCCAACCATTATTTATTGCCGCTTGAAGCATCGAATACTCTCCTGAAACTTGGTAAGCAAATGTTGGAGCTCCAAACATATCCTTTGCTCGCCTACAAATGTCCAAGTAAGGCATTCCTGGTTTAATCATAATCATGTCTGCGCCTTCATCAAGATCTCTCGCTATTGTTCGGAGTGCTTCTTCTCCGTTGGCTGGATCCATTTGATAGGTACTTTTATCTCCCTTAAGTGCCCCGGAAGCTCCAACTGCATCTCTGAATGGGCCATAAAAACCACTTGCATATTTGGCAGCATAAGAAAGTAAAATTACATCATGAAATCCTTCAGTTTCTAAAGCAGTACGTATCGCTGAAATTCTCCCATCCATCATGTCTGACGGACCGATTATATCTGCGCCTGCTTTTGCTTGAGATAGTGCCTGTTTTACTAACGCTTCAACGGTTTTATCGTTAACGATACGACCATTTTCTACAAACCCATCATGTCCGTCTATACTATATGGATCCAAAGCGACATCAGTCATTACAGCTATATTTGGTACCGCCTTCTTTATTGCCCTCGTGGCCTTATTGGATAGGTTTTCTGGATTCCAAGCTTCAGCACAGTCCTTGGTTTTGAGCTTTGGATCTGTGTATGGAAATATACATATAGCAGGAATACCCAAATCTGCTGCAAGTTTAGCTTTTTCGACTAAAAGGTCTACACTATATCTGAAAACGCCCGGCATAGACTCGACGGGGACCTCAAGGTTTTTACCCTCGCAAACAAATATTGGCCAAATCAAATCCTCAACACTAAGTTTATTTTCTCGCGATAAGCCTCTAATTTCAGGAGATTTTCTTAAACGTCTATGTCGAGTTTTAGGATACGGTGCTTGTCGAAGATTCATTCATAGGTCCTCTCTTAAACTTAGTTCCCGAAAAGTGTCACGCTTTGGGACTCGTAACAAGCTTGATTAAATATCTTAACAGTTAACTTGTCTTTTGGGTAACATACACTTTATTTGATGAATACTATAAACGGATATAAACGGTGCCATTTGAATATCTCTTTTTAACATCAGTCAGTTCCATTTGGTTTTGGTTATTTTTAGCTATGATCTGGTACTTTCAATTAGCAATGTGTTTGGTGTACCTTACAGAGCGTGGTTTATCGCATCAAATAATGAAGACGAACTAGTAGATCTTTGCCGTTTTACACGATTTATTGCTGCTCATTTCACTAAAAAGTATCGAATTCTAAACCATTGGTGTTACATCTTGCTTATTACTTTTTTAATCACTTTTCTCACACTAACAGGATTTCTTTATGAGAGTGAATTCTTACAATTATCACTGTTTTTATTTGTTCCAATTATAGCCTTAATCCACTTTAGGTTAAATTTAGCAAAAAAGTTTATTGCACAACAATTAACGCCCTCAGAATTACATGTTCAAATTTTTTTACACAGGCGGAATACAAAAATTTTAGGATTTTTATCCTTAATTACTATTTTTTGCTGGTTTATATTTACAATTATCAAGCATCAAACTATTTGAAATTACACTATTTTAAGATCCGCTATTGCACGTCGACAATGCAAGATAACAATTATGTATACCAAACTATAAGTGGCCAAACCTCCTGATGTCTACTGAAATACTGGTGAGCGGCACCCCAGAAGGGTACGATGCCAAAATAATTTTGAATGAAATAAAGCATCAAGGAAACTCAGTGATTCATATCGCTAGAGATGACAAACGCATGCGCGCTATGGGCGATGCGCTTAAATTTTTTAAACCTGACCTTTCGGTTTTCGAGTTTCCCAGTTGGGATTGTTTACCCTATGATCGGGTTTCTCCAAATTTAGAGATATCATCGGCCAGAATGGGAATACTTTCTAAATTTGCAGATAATATAGCCAAAGAGTATGTTGTTTTAACCACTTTGAACGCTGTTTTACAGAAAGTGCCGTGTAGTTCCGTAGTTAAAAGTTATGGTTTCAAAGCAGTGGTGGGGCGAAATATTAATGAAAGTAATTTAAGAGAATTTCTCGTGAGGATGGGTTTCACCAAATCCTCGACAGTTAGGGAGGCTGGTGAATATGCAATTCGTGGAGGAATTATTGATATATTTCCTCCAAGATATTCGAACCCAGTTCGGTTAGATCTTTTTGGAACTATTTTGGATGGTGCTCGTCTTTTCGATCCAGAAACTCAACTGACAATTAAAAAACTGCATGAAATTGAATTAGCACCCGTTTCAGAAGTTATTCTTGATGAATTTTCTATTAGAAATTTTAGGCAATCTTACAGAGCTGAATTCGGATCATCTCTGAGTAATGACCCTTTGTACGAGTCTGTTAGTGCGGGTCGGAAGTATCAAGGTCTAGAACATTGGCTACCGTTATTCTATGAAAAACTTGATACGTTCTTTTCTTATTTTCCCTCAGCAACAGTAACGATGTACAAGAATCTCGAAACGGATCTCTCTTCACGTTGCAAGTTAGTGGCTGATCAATATGAGGCCAGGAATTTTGCAAATGATAATAAGCCCACAAGAGACTACGCATACAAGCCATTAAAACCCACAGCATTGTATCTCGACGAGGCTGATTGGGTCAATTTGATTAAAACGCGTCGAACCTTGATTTTTGATCCTCTTCCACAACCTTTGGGGCCGAACATTATAGACTCGGGCGGGCGGGCTGGAAGGAATTTTGCGCCTGAGAGGCAATCTAATAATCTTAATATCTTTAGCAGTTTGGCTGATCATTTGAAAACTAGATTGCAGTATGGGCCAGTACTAATTGCATCCTATTCGGAAGGATCGCTGGAGCGGCTATCAGGACTTTTAACAGATGAGGGGCTTGATCGGCCAGTAGCCGTGTCAAACTGGAGTATGGTTGCGAGCCCAGTCGTACACATGAGCGTTTGGCCACTAGATCAAGGTTTTCAAACTCCTGAATTTACAGTGATATCAGAGCAGGACATTTTAGGTGAGAGGTTAATAAGGAGGCCAAAAAAGAGAAGACCAGAAAATTTTCTTACGGACGCTCAAAGTCTCTCTATTGGTGGGCTTGTTGTTCATATTGATCACGGCGTTGGCCGCTACATGGGTTTAGAAGTGTTAGATATCGGTGGGGCTGCACATGAATGTTTGCTGATCGAATATGCTGAGAATTCTAGACTTTATTTGCCAGTCGAAAACATAGAACTTTTAACATCCTATGGCCACGATGAGGGCCTTTTGGATCGATTAGGAAGCGGTGCCTGGCAAGCTAAAAAATCCAAATTGAAGGACCGAATAAAAGACATAGCCGAAAAACTTATTCGTGTAGCAGCCGAAAGATCGCTGCGTCGTGGTCAAATATGTGAACCTGTTAGTGGAATGTGGGAGGCTTTTGCTGCAAGATTTCCATATGAAGAAACAGATGACCAATTGGTGGCGGTAAAAGAAGTAATTAGTGATCTTGGATCTGGCAAGCCAATGGATCGGTTGATTTGTGGCGATGTAGGGTTTGGTAAAACTGAGATAGCGATGCGGGCAGCTTTTGTCGCTGCTATGTCTGGTTTCCAGGTTGCATTGATCGCACCGACTACACTGCTTGCCCGACAGCACAAAAGGAGTTTTGAAGAGAGGTTCAGGGGATTCCCTGTTGAAGTTCGCGGATTGAGTAGGTTTGAAAGTTTAAAAGAGAATGAGCGAACTAGAAAGGAACTCACGGAGGGCCATGCTGATATAGTAATAGGGACACATGCCGTTCTGGCAAACTCTGTAAAATTCAAAAATCTTGGTTTGCTGATAATTGATGAAGAGCAGCATTTTGGTGTGCGACATAAAGAGCGATTAAAGCAATTAAAATCTGACATCCATGTTCTAACACTGACGGCTACTCCTATACCCAGGACTTTACAGTTATCACTTTCGGGAGTTCGAGATCTTTCAATTATTGGGACACCACCAGTCGATCGACTTGCAATCAGAACTTATGTAAGTGAATTCGATGCCATAGTTGTAAGGGAGGCTTTACTAAGAGAACACTACAGAGGCGGCCAGTCTTTTTTTGTTGCTCCGCGCATATCTGATTTACAAGAAATAGAAAATTTTCTGACGGAGCAAGTTCCAGAAATAAGATTTACTAAGGTTCACGGCCAGATGTCTTCATCAGAGTTAGATGAGCGCATGAATAAATTTTATGATGGAAAGTTTGATGTTCTCGTCGCCACTTCAATAGTGGAATCTGGGTTAGATATTCCTAGAGCTAATACTTTAATTGTAAGTAATGCTGATATGTTTGGGCTGGCTCAATTATACCAGATCCGGGGTAGGATAGGTCGTTCTAAAACCAGAGCATTTGCATTTTTAACCACAAAGCCCAGAAAGAAACTTACAACTGAAGCAGAAAAAAGATTGAAGGTAATAGCGTCTTTAAGCACATTGGGAGCTGGTTTTACTCTAGCTAGTCAAGACTTAGATATTAGAGGAGCAGGCAACTTGCTGGGTGACGAACAATCGGGTCAAATACGTGAAGTTGGCTATGAACTGTACCAGTCTATGTTGGAAGATGCTCTTAGTAAAATGAGATCTGGGGAACTCGAGGGTTTGTCGGATTTTGACGATAATTGGGCACCGCAAATAAATTTAGGGGTGCCGGTTTTAATTCCTGAAAAATATGTTTCAGATCTTGATACAAGACTTGGCTTGTATCGTAGATTATCAGGTTTGACTTCAAAAGTTGAACTTGAAGGATTTGCTGCAGAACTTATTGATCGATTTGGGGAGTTACCTAGAGAGGTGAATACATTGCTTCTGGTTGTTAGAATAAAAGCGATGTGTAAAAGGGCTCAAATTTCTAAATTTGATGGCGGTCCGAAGGGAGCAACTATTCAATTTTACAATAACAAATTTAAATCACCTTCAGGTTTGGTTACATTTATAGATAACGAAAATGGTTATGCAAAAATTCGTGATAATAAACTGGTGGTTATTCGAAGTTGGGCAAAAGATCGTGATCGAATTAGAGGCTCCTTCAATTTAGCGAAAGATCTAGCCAAATTGGCTCAGGCTAAAAATTAAGCACTAAGCCTGTCGATTTTTTAAATAAATCAACGTGTAGTCTCAGTTAAACGTCTTTTAACGTACGAGGTTACTGTGTCTAGCATTTCGTCCATATAAGGATCTTCAAAAAAATGGCCTGCTCCCTCCATTTCATTATGCGTTACTGTAATACCGCGCTGTTCTCTTAATTTTTCGACTAGCTCAACAGTTGCTGAAGGTGGGGCAATTCTGTCAGCTGCGCCGTTTATAATCATCCCTGAGGATGGGCAGGGAGCTAGAAAAGAAAAATCATACATGTTTGCGGGCGGAGACACTGATATAAAACCGGTGATTTCAGGCCTACGCATTAATAATTGCATCCCTATCCATGCACCGAAACTAAATCCCGCAACCCAGCAATGTTTCGAATTGTTATTCATTGACTGCAAGTAGTCTAGGGCAGAGGCTGCGTCCGATAACTCTCCCACGCCTTGGTCATATTCTCCCTGGGAACGGCCAACACCTCGGAAGTTAAATCTTAAGACCGTAAAACCCATATTGTAAAATGTATAGTGCAAGTTATAGACAACCTTATTGTTCATCGTACCCCCAAACTGTGGGTGAGGGTGCAGTACAATAGCGATTGGGGCATCTCTATCCTTTTGTGGGTGGTAACGTCCCTCGAGACGCCCTTCAGGTCCGGGAAAAATTACCTCAGGCATACACTAATACTCCAAATAAGCGTTCTATTACGTTGACAGTGTTCAGCATAAACTTTAGAATTATTCTAAACTAGACTGATGCGCTGCCATACAGTGCACTTAAGCATTGTTTGAGTTAACGTCAATGAATTTAGAAAGGCCGGTTGATGAAGCTAAGCACCAAAGGACGTTACGCGATGGTAGCATTATGCGATATTGCTCTCCACGGTGGCTCTGACTTAGTAACTCTGTCAGATATTTCTAAGAGGCAGAAAATTTCTTTGGCCTATCTTGAGCAATTATTCGTAAAACTTAGACGGGCAGAGTTAGTTATTGCTTCTCGCGGTCCCGGCGGCGGTTACAAATTGGGTAAAACTGTTCATGAAATTAGAGTTTCAGATGTGCTAGAGGCGGTTGATGAGTCGTTGAACGCTTTGCATACCGGAGCAGGGGCTAAGGGCGCTGTTTCTGGCAGTAAAGCCCAGTCTTTGTCCAATAGGTTATGGGAAGGTTTAAGTGCACATGTTTATGTATTTTTACATCAAACGAGACTTTCAGATGTAATTGAAAATGAATTGGCTCCTTGCCCAGCTGTCCCAGACCTGATCTCTATCGTAGAACCAGCAGATTGATTTATGGATCTAAAGTGTATGCTTTATTTGATGTGAACCAATGCAAAGAGTATATTTAGATCATAATTCTACTACCGATTTGAGACCAGAAGCGAGCAGGGCAATGCTGGATGCGATGAATGTTTTAGGTAATCCTTCATCTGTTCACTTTGAGGGCCGCATGGCGAAATCTTTGTTAGAAAATGCTCGAGATAGTCTTGCTGGCTCACTTGGCTGTAAGCCCCAATCTATTGTCTTTACATCTGGGTCAACAGAGGCTGCTTCGTTGGCCCTAAACGCTCATAAAATAAGGTGTTCTGAGATTGAACATGATGCCGTTAAGAGTTTGTGTGAAACAACTTTGACTACTTTTCCTTCGGGCCAAGTCTTAATTAATGATCCGTCAAGGTCTGCTGTTCAATTGGCTAATTCGGAGACCGGTATTATTCAAGATTTACCCAGAGATATATTTTTAAGTGATGTGACGCAGGCAATTGGAAAAATACCGTTTTCATTTGAATGGCTAGGAGCAAAAAGAGCAATCGTTTCTGCACATAAATTTGGAGGTCCAAAAGGGGTTGGTGCTCTTTTATTGGAGGATAATATACCTTTCTCACCGCTAATAGTTGGTGGCGGTCAAGAAATGGGTAGAAGATCCGGGACAGAAAATATTGTCGGCGCGGTAGGTATGGCGGCCGCTGCTGCGGCAGCGTTGGTTGATTTAGAGAAAGGTGTTTGGAGCCGTGTTGAAGAACTTAGAAACATTCTAGAAAATTCGATTGAAGAATCTTTTAACGAAACTATTTTTGTAGGGAAAGGGACAAAGCGATTACCGAATACTAGCTTAATAATTAACGCTGGATGGCGAGGTGAAACTCAGGTAATGCAGTTAGATTTGGCTGGATACGCGGTATCTGCAGGATCTGCTTGTTCCAGTGGAAAAGTTAAGGGATCGGCTGTCTTGCAATGCATGGGTTATGATGATGAACAATCAAAAAGCGCTTTAAGGATTAGTTTAGGTGTGGGTACAACTATAGAAGACATCAATGGCTTTGTAGGTGCATACTGCAAAGAAGGTAAGAAATTTATGAGCCGAAGAAGTGCTTAATTAGGAGATGGTTATGGAAGCAGGGGATACATTACAGGTTAAAGACGGCGTCGATCAGGAAACGATAGATGCTGTAAAGGAGGTCAGTACTTACAAGTATGGCTGGGATACTGACATCGAAATGGAGTATGCTCCAAAAGGCGTAAATGAAGACATTGTAAAGCTGATATCTGAGAAAAATTTAGAACCTGAATGGATGACTAACTGGCGATTAGAAGCTTTAGAACGATGGAAAAAAATGACAGAGCCCAAATGGGCTATGGTAGATTATCCGGAAATTGATTTTCAGGATCAATACTACTACGCAAGACCTAAGTCTATGGTTGAAAAACCAAAGTCTCTCGATGAGGTTGATCCTAAGCTTTTGGCAACGTACGAGAAGCTGGGGATTCCGTTAAAAGAGCAGATGATACTTGCGGGAGTCGAGGGTCCAGCAGATAAACCTGATGGTGAGAGAAAAGTTGCGGTTGATGCTGTTTTTGACAGCGTTTCAGTGGGGACAACTTTCAAGTCTGAATTAAAGAAAGCTGGAGTAATATTTTGTTCCATTTCTGAGGCTATTAAGGAGCATCCGGATTTAGTTAAAAAATATTTAGGTTCAGTAGTTCCTGTTTCTGATAATTTTTACGCAACATTGAACAGTGCTGTCTTCTCTGACGGTTCATTTGTTTACATTCCTCCGGGAGTTAAATGTCCAATGGAATTATCAACATATTTTCGTATCAATGCCGAAAATACCGGGCAATTTGAACGAACTTTAATAATTGCAGATAAAGGGTCATATGTCTCTTACCTAGAAGGGTGTACAGCGCCGAAAAGAGATACGGCTCAGCTACACGCCGCAGTTGTTGAAATAATAGTGGAAGAAGACGCTGAAGTTAAGTATTCAACCGTTCAAAATTGGTTTCCAGGCGACGAAAATGGAAATGGTGGCATTTACAACTTTGTTACAAAGAGGGCTGATTGTCGGGGGGACAGAGCAAAGGTGATGTGGACGCAGGTCGACACTGGGTCGGCTGTCACTTGGAAGTACCCTAGCTGCATATTAAGGGGTGATGAAAGCCAGGGTGAATTCTACTCGATTGCTATCGCAAACAATCATCAGCAGGCCGATACTGGTACCAAGATGCTGCATCTTGGCAAAAATACTAAGTCTCGCATCGTATCGAAGGGTATCTCGGCCGGTGTGGCTCAAAATACCTATAGAGGTCAGGTCAATATGCATCCTAGGGCAAAAAATAGTAGGAATTATACCCAATGTGATAGTCTTCTAATAGGTGACAAGTGTGGTGCTCACACCGTTCCATACATTGAGGTTAAAAATAATTCTTCTCGAGTAGAACATGAAGCCACGACTTCGAAAGTCGATGACGATCAGCTTTTCTATTGCAGGCAAAGAGGCATGGGTGAGGAAGAAGCCGTAGCCTTAGTGGTTAATGGCTTTTGCAAAGATGTTTTGCAGGCGTTGCCAATGGAATTTGCGATGGAAGCTCAGCAACTTGTTGCAATATCACTCGAGGGATCAGTTGGGTAGTTGCGATTACGGTTACAATGTCATAAGTAAACGACGAATTGTGTCACTAATGGTGGAAAAAAATGTTAAAAATTAATAATTTACACGTTTCTTTGGAAGATGAAGATAAGGAAATTTTGAAGGGAGTGGATTTGACTGTGGACGCGGGAAAGGTTCACGCCATCATGGGGCCAAATGGGTCTGGAAAGTCTACGCTTTCTTATGTGCTTTCTGGTAAAGAGGGCTATAATGTGACGGATGGCTCGGTTGAGTTAAATGGTGATGATATAATGGAGTTGGAACCCGAAGAAAGGGCGGCTCTTGGTCTTTTTTTGGCATTCCAGTATCCTATTGAAATTCCGGGCGTGGGCAATATGACGTTTCTGCGAACAGCTTTAAATGCGCAACGGAAAGCCCGCGGTGAAGATGAAATCAGCGCGACAGATTTTTTGCGTCTGGTTAGAGAAAAGGCCGCTACGTTAAAAATTGATTCTGATATGTTAAAACGGCCTGTGAATGTTGGATTTTCGGGTGGTGAAAAAAAACGCAATGAAATTCTACAAATGGCTATGCTCGAGCCTAAAGTTTGTATCCTTGATGAAACAGACTCAGGGCTTGATGTGGACGCAATGAAACTAGTCGCTAACGGAGTCAACGCTCTTCGTGATGAAGGAAGAGGATTTTTGGTAATAACACATTACCAACGCTTATTAGATCATATTAAACCTGACGTAGTGCACATTATGGCAGATGGTAAGATTATTAAAAGTGGTGGTCCAGAGCTAGCCCTTGAAGTTGAGAATAATGGTTATTCTGATTTATTGGACGAGGCTTCTTGATGGAAATGTCAAAGCATAATACCGATGCAGAACTTGAAGTTAAAAAATCAACTGTTTTAAATTCTGGTTGGAGTGCCAAGGCGCGCAGTGATGCTTTTGACCGAATAGCGAAATCATGTTTGCCGACTGCTCGTGATGAATACTGGAAATACACAAACCCAAAAACCTTAACGAATAAAATAGTTGAGAAAGCATCACTTGTAACGGAGCATGA
>Ga0181591_10002644_pt1 | contig 15425 bp, 16 predicted proteins | sample 071ome_33_FD_133757 | JGI IMG/M metagenome (GOLD analysis project Ga0181591, IMG submission 133757) | Coastal salt marsh microbial communities from the Groves Creek Marsh, Skidaway Island, Georgia - 071412AT metaG (megahit assembly) | ecosystem: Environmental > Aquatic > Marine > Intertidal...
CAGCCTGATCAGGGTGTAGTATAATAAGGTGTGTTATAGTATGTAGGGGGCCGTCCAGCCAATGTCCATGACCGTTCTGGGCGTCCCCTGAACTAGGGTGGGCCAGCGGGCCTAGTAGCATTATAAAAATATCCAAATCTTTTCGGACCAGTTGACTGATCCCAGTTCCGTGCTATAATTGAGTAAAAGGAGACGCACAATGACTGAATGGGTAGAATTACGAAGTGAGGATAACAAGTTTGTGGATTGGCCCACAGAACAACTATGGGATCATTTCATAGAACAGGTGGTGGGCGGTTATTACATCAACATTACGGAGGATTGGCACACCTGGTTGCGGATGATACACAGAGCAGATGTCATTGAATCAGCCTAAACGCAAATTTGCTAACGCAAACCAGGGGGATTGACGGATCGCAGATCCGTGCTATAATCACACTAACAAAGGAGAAACAAAATGAATGAGCCAATGAAAGTGATATTCCATTCCACGGCGAATGGTGTCAAGTATGAGCACACAGCCTTACTGCCGCACGATCTGGCCTGGTCAGTGTGCTTCGCGTTCAAGGACTTGGGTCAGCCATATGGCATTGAGAGTATGAGTGGGTGGGAAGTTGAGAATTTCAAACCAACCACGGTTGCGATAGAGGAGGAATCAGCCTGAACGCATATTTTTGCGGAACGCAAAAAAATCTTCGCTGAAAACACCGGAAACCATTGACAAGCACCGCCTATTTATAGTAGTATAAATATAATTTAAAAGGAGATAACGATGAAGCACAGATTCCAACCGGGATCCACACCCTGGAACAAGGGCAAACGAGGAGTTGAGGCGGGCTGGACCCCAGAGCGACGCCAACGCCAGTCAGAGCGACAGCGGCAGTGGCTACGTGACAACCCGGACCACCCGTTCCCGGGACTGGGCGGACCCTCAACCTGGAAGACCGGACCTGATCCCGAGGTGCGTAGGGTCTACTACCGATGGCTCAGGGCACAGGCACAGGCCCGATTCTGGAGCCAGGAGTGGACCCTGAGGTGGGAGGACTACCTGGACATATTCAAGACCGCACCCGGCAGATGGGGTGGCAGGCATGGAGACGCACTGCACCTGGCCCGCATAGACACGGACCATGGCTGGCACCTCGACAACGTGCACCTGGTCAACCGTGGCGAGTCAATGAGGAGGAGCACAAAAGGAAAAAGGCGTATAAAACCCGCGGGACTGGGCTCAAAGAAGCGGGGACGCGACTGGAGGCGTGGAGGAGGCGCCAGGGATGACACCAGAACAGAGGATTAGACAGAACGCGGAATACTGCCGCCGGCTACATGAAGCGGTGTATGAGCCGGAGAGGCTGAGGCGTGAGCAGATCACACGCACACGCCGTAGGAACCAGATATCACGACAACAAACCAAGCAACACAAGGAGACACAATGAACAGCAAGATAAAACAACAACTGGAAACCATCCAGCGGCTACAACGGGAGATAGAGACCAAGATGGAGTCCATAACCGGTGGCGGCACGCACGAGCTCTACATGACGGTGCTGATGGTGGCCATCAACAACCTATGGGCCAACGGTGTGCCCAGGGACATGATCAGGGACTTCACCATGGGACACATAGACACCCTGTCTGAGCGACCCCCAGGGAGGATGCAGTGATGGTGAAGAGGAAGAAGGATCCGGTGTATGATCCCGCCGCCAGGGTGTATCTCACCGGCATATCCGGTGAGCGGATCAGCGCCAGCAACCCAGGTAGCAAATACAGGGAGGTGTCTGTGAGCATCTATGAACCCGACAACCCACAGTCCGGCCGTTCATTCGTGGACAGCCAAATGGAGAACTATGACAAGGTGGGGTGGCCCACCATCACCCACATACTGGCCGAGGGCGAGACCCTGACCGGCATCGGCGTGCTGAGGAAGAACTACGAGCGGGACGAGATCTACTTCGACTGTGATCAGATAGACCACCTGGAGATCGTGCGTGAAGACCATAACATTTGATCACCAGACCACGATCCGCACCAACACGGACCAACTGATGCGTCAGTATTGGCCAGGAGAGGTCGTGACCAAGAAGCAATTCTATGACCCCAATCGAGGATGGCAGATCGCCGCCGTGGTGCAGGTGCAGAATCGGGCGTTGTTGGATCAACACGACCACGAATACTGGAACCTGCTGATGTCCTGTGATGAAGGTCGGGGCCAGATAGTGATCACCGTTAAATAAAGAAAAAAAGGAGAACTAGATCCAATGCCAGCCAAAGCCAAGCTCACCACCAGAGAACGAACAACATCAAACGTCGCCGCAGACAACCTCAACAAGGGTTCTGAACTGTCATTCGCGGAAGCGGACTCAAATTTCTTCAACCTAAGGGACCAATCATTCGCCATATCAGATGGCACCACATCAACTGACATAGAAGCCGGGGAGACCATAACGTTCTCGGGTGCTTCGGTGTCAGGCAACACGGTGTCAATCACGGGAGGTGCCAGTCTGGGAGATCTAACAGCGACGGGATCAACGCTACAATCACCCAGCAACGCAGATCTAACACTACAGGCATCAGGCACTGGCAACATCGTAGCGGATGGATACAATGGACTCAAGATAACACAGAACTCATCGCCAACTCAGTTTGGGGAGATAACCACCACTGGAGACTTTGGCATACAGTTATCCACAAACAATTTCAACACCGCCGCCAGCAGGATACTGATCGGATCAGTGGGAGATGGCAGGAACATCACGATATCATCACCATCAGGAAAAATATATCTACAAGGTGGAGGCACAGAAATGGGTGCCAATCTTGATATGGACGGCAACAGCATAATTTCAAACTCAAATCAGAACATTCCCATAACACCCAACGGCACGGGCAAGATCATATTAGATGGGCTCAACTGGCCCACCGCAGATGGCACGAACGGACAGTTCCTGATCACTGATGGTGCGGGCAATCTATCATTCAGTAGCACCAGTCTAACCACCTTTGGTGATCTCACAGCCGTGGGTTCCACAATAACCGCACCCTCGAACGCGGACCTGACCCTGGCCACTTCAGGCTCGGGTGATCTGGTCAGTAGTGGCAATCACAGGATCACTGGTGATCTGGAAGTGGACGTGATCAGACCGGAGGCCGCTGGCAATGACATCCACATACTGGGACTTGACGTTGACGTCACCAATAGGAGTTATGTCAAGGTAGAGGGTGGCGCACAGGCCGGCGTATGGATCAAAGGGGCGGCGGAGATCAGTTTTGACACATCGGACACCATAGGATCGGGAAATTCATTACACATCGGTGAGCTGTTCACCCGTTTCAACAAAGGTGGCAATGACACACAGAACATAATGTTCCACGCTAACCAATATCCAAACAACACACACGGTCTGCTACACATAGAGACATATGCGGACAGGGGCACCACGAATGGTGTTGGTATGGTGACTATAAATGACTCGGACATAGCATACAATTGGTCATCCGCGAAATTCGAGGGACAAGGCACAGAAGTTTTCAATGTGTTTGGCACCGCGAGACTGGACAACGTGTTCTTCAAGGACAACAAGATCTACACCAATCAATCCAACGAGGACCTGGAACTAGAATGCTCGGGCACAGGCACCATAGATCTGAAACTGCCCACATCCACTACCATAGGTTCAAATGGTGGGGCATCGGCTCTCACGGCCAATCCTGTTGGATACGTCAAGGTTAAGATAAACGGCACTGAATATCAAATACCCTACTACAACGTGTAATAATAAATATCTACACTAAATCAACCAAGGAGAACTAGATCCCATGGCAAAAGCAAAACTGGTCACCAGATCGGCCACCACATCAACAGTCACAGAAGACAACCTAAACAAAGCATCAGCCCTAACACACGCGGAGATGGACTCCAACCTGATCAACCTCAGGGACAGTTCATTCGGCATCGCTGATGACTCATCAACAGTATTACAGGTCACACACGACAAGACCATAACCATTGCAGGCTCTGGCACAGTGTCCACGGCTTTGAGTGGCGACACATTGACCGTGACGGGTTCTGGCATCACTGCCAGTTCAACGGACACATTGACCAACAAAACTTTCGACGCCAATGGCACTGGCAACAGCATTTCAAACATAGAGACAGCGGACATAGCCGCTGGCACCCTGGTCACTGCCGCGGAGGGCATAGGATCAAACGACAACGACACCACGATCCCAACATCAGCGGCTGTGAAAGCCTACGCAGATTCGGTGGGAGGTGGCGGTTCGGCCACCGGACTCACGTTCGTTGGTGACGACTCCACGGGCACACTCATATCAGACGGCGAGACCGTCAAGATAGCGGGTGGCACTGGCATCACCACCGCCATGTCGGGGGACACATTAACGATCACGGCATCAGGTGGAGGCGGTGGAACCATAACAGCACTCAACAACCAGGCAGAGAACAGATTGGTCTCAATCGGATCAACCACCACGGAACTGGACGGAGAGGCAAATTTAACATTCGATGGCACAACACTAACCCTGACCGGCTCGGCCGCGTTGGACGGTGTCACGATCACGGACAACACGATTTCAACCAACAGGTCCAACGATGACCTGCGTCTGTCAGCCAACGGCACGGGACGTATTGGTATATCCACGGACGGTTCGGACTTCTGGAGCAACCCACTCTACAGTTCATACTACGGTGATCCAAACCTGGAGGGATTCACCATGGGTGTCAGTGCCAGCAGGACGGTTGATGCCAACAGTGCGACACGTCAATACGTGTTGGGTATCTCACAGGGCACCACTCTGTCGGGATCCAGCACCAGCAACTCAAATTTCAGACAGAGGACGCTGAACCTGGCCAACAGCCTGGACATGGCCGGCTACAGTTTCACACAGGCCTCATTATCGAGGGGTCCAAAGGCCGCAACTTTTGGCACCAACACGGTCAACAGCAGTGCCACTGCCAGCACACTCTACACAGCCAACGCTGGGCAATTCTTCGTTTCCGCTTGGGGTGAATCTGGATATGCGGAAGGTGATGTCACAATCACCGCACCGGTGGGTGTGTCGTCAACCATGGAAATATATTCAGCGGGTGGCACCGGCAACTTCACTTTCACCAATGCCAAGGGTTTCTCGTCAAATGCTTATGTTGACACCAATGACACCATAACCAATCATTATCTGTATCACGCACAGCCCGGCAACGACGGTGGGGGTGGAACCATAACCAATTCATACGGTTACTACGTGGCTTCATCAACGGGGGGTGTTGGCACAAACTACGCGTTCTATGACGCATCAAACTCACTGTCAGTGTTCGGTGACATACAGACACAAGGGGTTTCAATAACGGACAATTTAATAACGACCAACAGGTCAAATGACACGCTGGGCATAGGTTCCAATGGAACCGGACAGATCAACCTCAGCACCACAGGCAACTTCTCCACATCATCGATGATTGACAACAGATACAACTATGGTGCTGACGCCGTGGACAACATTCATGGTGTTAGCCTGCTCTACAGGGAGGAGGACGTGCCAGAGATCACCACCTCGGCCGGTCGCAGATACAGCCACTCACTGCTGTCTGAATGGAAAATGGCCTCGGGCATCAACACCAGCAACAGCAACATGCGATTCAGGAACTACCTGGGTGGTGCGATGATGGACATGAATGGTTCAAGTAGCACCAACACCGGTTTGTCAGGTGGCACCAGGGGAGCGGATTTCCAATCGGGTGTGAGGAACTCCAGTGCGACCACTTCCACGCTGGGAGTGGCAGTGGGTGCAAATGGCGGCATATATGTTCAGGGGGGAAACAGTTCCGGTGACATCAACATCACCAACGCCGCGGGCATCAGGTCCACCATTGAGTTAGAGACCGAGAGCGGTCGCACCAACACCATCACCAACGCATATGGGTTCACATACTATTCTGACATATACGGACCAGGCACCGGTAGCATAACCAATTCGTATGGTTATCACGTGTCGGCACTGGCGGGCACCAACAAGTATGCGTTCTATGACGCAACCAACTCACTGTCAGTGTTTGGTGACATACAGACACAGGGGGTCTCGATCACTGACAACGTGATCAGCACCAACAGATCCAATGATGACCTAATCATCAACTCCAGCGGCACCGGCCGGATCACCATATCCACCGATGGCACCCGCATAGAGGATTCGGGCAGTCTATATCCCAAGTATCACTTCAGTCCCGCAAATGTCAAGGGCGTGGTGCTGTCACACGAGTTGACCACCAACCCGGACACGCTGACCGGCAGGGAGTATGGTCATGCCATACACATGGGCAACACGCTGACCGCCAGTTCCAGCACCAACTCCAACTTCAGGCCTAGGAGCTGTATATTCTCCAGCCAGACCGACATGGCCGGCTATGACTACACCGTGGCCGCATTGTCGAGGGGACCGGTGGGACTGTTCGCGTCGGGCACGGTCAACAACAGCTCGGCCACCACGGCATCAACGCTGGCCACGGTCAAGGCGGCCCAGATCGCCACCGGCTGTGCCGACTATGACTCACCCTCACAGGACCTGACCATAAACAACGCGATCGCTATCCAAGGATCTATAGATGTAGATCACAACGGCACCGGTGACGTCACCGTCACCAATGGCTACAACTTCTATGCTGACCACTACGAGTATGAGGACAGCACGGGTGCGGCCACCATCACCAACAACTACGGTTTCTACTACACCGGATCAGACGCCACCAACAGGTATGCGTTCTGGGACTCGGCCAACGTGTTGTCAAGGTTTGGTGCTGTGATACTTGCGAACCAGGCATCGGACCCATCAGGTGTGACGGATTCCGCACACATCTACGCCAAGGATGTCAGTTCAAGTTCAGAGGTGTTCGTCAGGGACGAGGCCGGCAACGTCACACAGATATCACCGCACAACGAAGCGGGTGAGTGGCAGTATTGGTCAGAAAACATCAAGACCGGCAAGAAGGTGCGGGTCAACATGGAGCGAATGATCCGTAGACTGGAAGAGATCACAGGTGAAACGTTCATAGAGTCAGAATAAGGTTGACCTAGGACAAAGATCCATTATATAATAACCGTATGTTGAACTTAAACGATCTAAAGATCCTTGCACAGTTGATAGACGTGGCCTCCAGGAGGGGCCTGTTCGGTGCCGCGGAGATGACCGCTATCGGACAACTGCATCAGAAACTGATACAAGAGATCCAGACACAGGAACCAAAACAGACCACGGCGACAGCGGAACAGCCCACCAAACAATAGCATTCAGTTAAATATTGCTTATTAGGAGGACACCGCAATGACCACTTGGCCATCAGCCACCAAGGCCACCACCAATCACCTGGATTCTGGCACCGATAAACCACGACTGGCGAGACCAGAGATAAAACAGAACGTTGACAACGTCAATGACATCATAGACTACTTCACAGATGACACCGGTGACATAACCATCACGGGTTCACAGATCAACATCAACAAGGGCTACAAGGAGAAGGTCAACTCACTGACCAGTGACACCTCCATAACGGTTGACGCCAACACCGCATCGGTCCACACTGTGACCTTGGCACACAACGCCACTTTCACCATATCCAACATGACCACCGGACAGAGCGTGAGCATCATAGTCACGCAGGACGGCACGGGCAACAGGACCGGCACATTCAGTTCGGTCAAGTTCCCCACTGGCGTGGTCACATCTCTGTCAACGGGTGCGGGTGACATCGACATCATCAACATATTCTACGACGGCACCAACCTGCTGGGCTCAATACTCCGAGATTTCACGTAATGACCTTGGGCATACAGAAACTACAGGGTGGCGTGCCATTCGACGTGGCCCTGCCCAACTTCAACTCCGCTGGCATCAGGAAGCCCGCCAACAGGATGGGCTACGTGCTCACGCCCAGGTGGCCCGATGATGGCGGGTCATTGGTCGAAGGACCCATGCAGAATGATTCAGGACCCATATTCAGGCCTAACACCGGAGACACCGGGAGATGGCTACGGGGAGGATTCCCTTTCGTGATCAGTTTCTGGATCCGGATACCTGCGGGTGGGGGTGGCAACATCCTGTCACTCTACAACCCCGGCTACCTGGTGGGACTGGGACCAAACAACAACGACAGCTTCAGTTTCAACGTCACGGAGACAGCGATATCAATGAGTGACACCATAAGCAATTTTCCAAACAACAACAGTCGTTCATTCTCACGTGCCTACGACATCAACAAGCAGAACGCGGGATGGCATCACGTGTTCGCCACCATGAACAGGACCACCAGCAGTCAACTCTACGTTGATGGCAGGAACATAGGATGGGACACCGTGACCGAGACGGGATCGGGTAGCTTACAAGGCAAGGGATATGGCGCCATTGGCATAGGTGGCCGCAGGATACAGACACAGGTGGGGGTGACCACACAGGTCAGTTATCAATCACTGGCTGGTGAGTATGACATCTGTCACCTGGGCATATGGCAAGCGGGTGGCATAGGTGGTGACACCGGTGACTTCTATCCCCGTTTCTATGATCCAGGCACGTCTGGCAGGATGGATGGCACCTGGACGCCACCCACTGGTGGACCAGGAGAGGATACCGCCACCGCGTTCCCGTATCCCATGATCTGGTGTGAGATGGACTATGGCAACGCCAACGCCACGCTGATAAAAGGCACAGCGTTCGCCTCTAGAACTGACACCTACAGCATATCAGGATCAGAGGACAACATCTTCGACCAATCCGAAACCTTGAGTTGGCAGGCTGGCGTTTCAGGAGCTGGTGCCATATCTGCGGCACCTTAGCAATAAATATCACTGTAATATTACAACCAAGGAGACAAAATTATGTCAGCGGCATCAAACTACTTAGAAAACGAGATCCTAGATCACATCCTCGGCGAGGGTGCCAGGGATTTCACATCACCAGCCACACTGTTCATCGCACTGTTCTCAGGAACGGCGTCAGACGTGTTGGCGGCACTGGAAGCGGGTGATTCAAACACCACAGCCGGAAACTGGGGCTACTACGAGATCACCGGCAACGCCTACACCAGGACGGCGGTGAACTTCAACGCGGCGGCGGGTGGATCTGCCACCAACTCGGGCAACGTCACGTTCCCAACCGCGACTGGCAACTACGACAACACGGCTACCTCAGGATCAACAGTGACCTGTATCGCGGTGATGGACGCCAGCACGGCAGGCAACGTGTTGTTCTATGGACAACTGGACAATCCAAAAGAGATCCTGAACGGGGACACATTCCAGATATCAGACACCAACCTACAGATCAGTCTGGCGTAATCCTAACGGGGAGAACAGCCAATGGCTATCAAGGGCATAGGTATTGAACCGGAGGTGTATCTACTTCCGGGATATGCCAATCCGGAAGACTACGCCACACCGCATCACACCAGCTTCGGGGACTACGCCACACCACAGACCTATTTCGAGGCCGACTACGTCCTTAACGCACAGGACCTGGTCAGCACGTTCACCATACAGGCCGAGGGCACGGTGTTCAGCACCAGCTCATCATCGGACAGCGTGTTCTCGATGTCGGTCACTTGCACCAGGCTACGTGGTGCGGCCGAGACACCACGACTTGATGTAATCAGCACTGTCGCCTGTGACGCCATCGACCTTTCACTGGCTATCCTGCCGCAGGTAAGGGCGTTCTCACCTAGGTTCCTGAGGGCGGTGGTGACCACGATCGGTCACATGCCGGACGCCACGTGGAACACGTTCGCTGAATCCGAATACATCGACAGGGATTGGAATGACCTGGATGACTACTCCTGGGACTACCTGGATGACGTATTCATAAGATCCACATTCACCAAGGCCCTGGGTGGCTACCTGGCCAAGGCCACGGTCTCCATCACGGCGTTCGCCAACTCAACACTGACCTTGGACAGGATAAGGACCAGTTCGGTCACACCACCTTCGGTGTCAAGCATGTCCGTCAACGCCAACTACACCACTGGCACGCCACAGACCATCACGGCCGCGTTCGCACAGGCCGGTTCAGTCACAAGGTTCAGAGACATCGTGGTGTCAGGACAGGCACAGCAGTTCACGGCCATCAACACCATGTCCGCCAACGCCAACTTCACCAGCAGGTCAACTGTGGTTGAATACACGGGCAGGATCACGTTATCAGGCAACGCGACCGCGGTCTATGAAATCACCAAGAGCATAGATTCCATTTTCACGCAATCCACACAGGCCAACTACAACATCGCATCAGGATCAACCTCGCTATCCGCTTTCTACAGCAATTTGGCGGTGGGAAGGCTGATAACACTGCCAGATCCATTCAACACCATCAAGGTGCCACAGGAGATCAGGACCCTGGTGGTGCCGATAGAAAATAACATCATTGAAGTTCTTGGGGAAACTCGTGTAAATAAAGTTATCACGGAAACGAGGGCGATCAAAGTGAAGCAGGAAACAAGGAACTTCAAGATAATGAGGCCTGGTTTCACTGATAGATCATCAATCCCTAGGGTAAGACAGGAGACTTAATGGCCAACTTAACAGGATTCAAGAGAGACAACCAAGGGGCATACATCGAGAAGCACCCCAACGCCAACATTCAATACGGCATAGACTGGTCGGACTATCTCAATTCAGGAGACAACATCGCCACCGCATCGGTCAGCATAGAATCAATCACGGGCGACGCCAGCCCATTACAACTACCAACGGACGCGGCCACTGACGTGACCACCGCGGGTGCCGTGGTATCAGTGAGGCTCGAGGGAGGCACCGCGGGCAACGTCTACAACGTGGACGTGACCATAACCACTGGCGGTGGGGACACCGACGTGAGGAGATTCAGGATAGTGGTAGGGGAGAAACACCTATAATGGACGCACAGAAGAAATCATACAAGTTAGATCATGACCTGATCTTCAAACTGGCCTCGATGCACTGCACCTACGAGGAGATAGCGGACTGTGTGGGCACATCGGTCACAACACTACAGAAGAGATTCAAGAACCTCATAGACAAGGGCAGGGCTGAAGGTAAGAAGAGCCTGAGACGGGCACAGTTCGAGAAGGCATTGGCTGGCGACGCCAGGATGCTTATGTTTTTGGGAAAAAATTGGTTGGGCCAACAGGATTCACCAACTGACGAAGAGTCCAACGCACCATTACCGTGGGAAGACAAATAGATTTTTATAGGAGGATAGCGAATGCCATCAATCAAAGATCTTAGACATCCAAACAACGACATAGCGAGGAACATAGGAATAGCCAGGGGCGATTTCAAGAATGACCTCTCACACGTGAACAAGTTCGGCTTCTCATCATCAGTGGGAGCCACGTTCCAGACCGTGTGGGATGGCAACAACCTATACACATATCCAGCCACCGCTGGCACGGTGCAGATAACCTCATCATCAGGCAGTGACACCGGGGCCATCATAACCGTCAAAGGACTTGATCAAGATTACAATCTAGCAGAAGAGGACATCACCGTGGCGGGAGCCAGGGGCGACAAGACTTTCATCAGGGTTTTCAGGGCATTCGTGAAAACACCAGCATCGGGACAGACCACTAACGTTGGAAACATAGATCTGGTCCACACACAAGCAGATTCCACTGACACCACCATAGCCAAGATATTGGCTGGTAATGGACAGACCCTTATGGCTGTCTACACCGTGCCGGCAGGACACAGGGCCTACATCCTCAAGTTCCAAGGTTCATTGGAAAAGGTCAAAGATACAGTATTCCAAGGCGTGGCCAGACCTTTCAATGGTGCGTTCAGGGTCCAGGGAGTGTATGGTTCATCGGGCACACCGGTCACATGTGAATACCCAGTGCCATTGGCGTTCCCAGAGAAGACAGACTTCGAGGTCAGGGTCAAGGCGGGAGCCACCACGGGCGCCTCGGCAATTTTTGACATCATACTAGAGCGTCTATAACTAAGATTATATGAAACTATCGACACCGCAACGCAAGGTAGCGGATGACCAGGCACGATTCAGGGTGTTGGTCACTGGCAGGAGATTTGGCAAGACCACTTTGGCAATCAGGGAACTTTGCTACCACGCCAGGATACCTGGACGTGTGTGTTGGTATGTGGCACCATCATACCGACAGGCCAAACAGATAGCCTGGGTCAAACTCAAAGAGATACTGAAAGACCTGCGTTGGATCAAGAAGGTCAACGAGGCTGAACTCACCATAGAACTCAAGAACAAGTCAAGGATCTGCCTCAGGGGTGCTGACAATCCAGACTCTTTAAGAGGAGTAGGTATAGATTTTTTAGTAATGGATGAATGTGCTGATATAAATGAAGTATCTTGGTCCGCCACACTCAGACCTACACTGTCAGACACAAAAGGGTTGGCATTGTTCGCTGGCACACCCAAGGGCATGAACTGGTTCCATGACCTATACCAACGTGGACAGGACCCAACCGAGACGGACTGGAACAGTTATCTGTTCACCACCATTGATGGTGGTTTCGTTGATGAGGGAGAGATCGAACAGGCCAAGAGGGATCTAGACGCCAAGACGTTCAGGCAGGAATACCAGGCCACGTGGGAGACGTATTCGGGCATAATCTACTACGGTTTCTCAATGAGCGAGAACGTGAGACATTTTGATGTGCCACTTGACACCAACATCATCCACATCTCGTGCGATTTCAACTTGGACCCCATGTGTGCTGTTGTGAGTTATATAGACAATGGAATCATCTACATCTTTGACGAGATACAGATATGGAGTTCCAACACTGATGAACTGTGTCAGGAGATACACAGGCGTTATCCTGGCAAGAAGATATTCTGTTATCCAGATCCCGCTTCAAGACAACGTAAAACATCAGCGGGTGGTAAAACTGATCTAAGCATTCTCATGAATTCGGGTTTCATATGCAAGGTGCCCCCAAGGCACATGGCGGTCAGGGACAGGATCAATTCCGTCAACGCCAAGTTGTGTTCAGCCTCTGGAGAGCGACAGGTGTTCATACACCCCAAGTGTAAAAATCTGTTAAATAGTATCAGCAAACACACATACAAAGAGGGAACCGTGTTGCCAGACAAGACACAGGGATTTGACCATATGAATGACGCATTAGGATATCTCATATCATTCTTATACCCAATCAAGACGGCATATGAGCAACAGGCACCAGAGAGATTTGGAATCAAGATAGGAGCAATCAGATAATGGCACAGGACATCTACGGTTTAACAAGCACATCATTCACGGACTCATCAGGCAAGACCATTTCATTACCGGTCCACAGGGACTATGACATGTATATCAACCACTGGAAGTTCCTCAAGCGATCATACCTGGGTGGTGCTGAATACAAGAGGGGCATGTATCTAAAGAGATACCAATACGAGAACGAGGGCGAATACCTAACCAGACTATCACACGCGGCTGAAGACAATCACTGCCGATCTATAATACACACATACAACTCATTCCTATACAGGCAATCACCTAAGCGGGAATTCGGCAACCTAGAAGACACACCAGAACTGGAGCAGTTCATGAAGGACTGTGACATGGATGGCAGGAGTTGGGACTCATTCATGCGTGAGGTCAACATACAGAGCTCGATCTACGGACATGTCTGCATCTTAGTGGATCGTCCAGAGACAGTGGTGGGCACCAGGGCGGAAGAACTGGCACAGGGCATCAGGCCTTACGTGACCATATACACGCCAGAGAACATCCTCAACTGGAGATTCATCAGACAACCCAATGGACACTACGAGTTGGCGGAACTGATGCTGTTGGAACAGGACGAGAGACCTTACCAGAGACAGGGTGAGTTCTACATCCGTAAGTGGACGCCAGACGCCATAGAACTATATTCATACAACGGCAATGACGCCAAGGAGCCAATGAAGATCGTTGAGTCCAAACCCAACCTACTGGGCAAGGTTCCAGCGGTGTGGGCCTACGCCAACCGTGGACCCATCAAGGGCATCGGTGTGTCAGACATCGACTCCATAGCACAGGCACAGAGGTTCCTGGGCAACTGTTATTCAGAAGCGGAACAACTCATTTCACTGACCAATCATCCAAGCCTGGTCAAGACACGATCAGTGTCAGCACAGGCGGGAGCCGGTGCCATAATCGACATGCCAGAGGAACTGGACCCCCAACTCCGTCCATATCTTTTGCAACCATCAGGTGGTAATCTTGAGGCCATATTAAGGACCATGGAAGAGACCGTGAAGTCAATCGACAGGATGGCTCACATGGGGTCCATAAGGGCCATCGAGACCAGACAGATGTCAGGTGTGGCCATGCAATCAGAGTTCCTGATGCTGGACGCCAAACTGTCAGAGAAGGCCAAGAACCTGGAACTGGCGGAAGAACAGATATTCAGATTATTCGGTCTATGGCAGGGCGAGGCCTGGGATGGAGAGATCAAGTATCCAATGGCTTTCCACATCAGGGACAAGAACCTGGACATGGACATCATAAGCAAGGCCGCGAGTGCCCAGAGGGACTCGGCACAGGCCACTCCAAGTGTGAAATCAATTATTGATCAGAAGACGATAGAGATACTAGCGAAGGATGAGGACGAACTGGAAGAGATGAATCAGAATCGTGTTCCGATGTCACATCCTACTACCACACCGGTCAATAGGACCACACACATACAGGAAATGATCATGCAGGGCTACACGGACCAACAGATGTTGGACCTACATCCTGAGATATCGCAGGCGGACATCGACTCGGCCAAACAGCAACTACTAAACGTGGGTGACAACGATGCCGGTTCGCAAGGTTAAGGGCGGATATCGCTGGGGCCAATCAGGCAAGATCTACAGCACACGAGAACAGGCGGAACGACAGGGGCGTGCCATACGTGCCACGGGATATCGCAAGAGTGGTAGGAGGAGATAATGGATAGGTGGCTTGAAAGGTTCTTCAACGCGTGTGACAGGTTGGCCGAGTGGATAGAACGGCAATTGAAAAAAATATTCAATTAGATTCAGTCAATTAAGTAATCGTGTATGTTCCCATATATAGGCGGTAAAAGCCATCACGTGCGATGGATAGATTCAATCCTACCCAACGGATTCACTAGATACGTGGAGGTGTTTGGTGGTGCTGGTTGGATGATGTTGAAATCAAAACGAGTGGCCAGTAGCCAACAACGCGTCTACAATGACTTCAATCCCTTGTTGGCCAACTTCTATCAGTGTGCCGTCCAGGACGCCCGCAGGCTGTTGCGATTGTTGGAAGCAACACCGGGCAGTGATACAGATAGATTCCGCCAATACCAGCGGGAACTGTTCACGGACCAACCAGTGTTCCGGGCACCTGACTTTGATCTAGCACTCAAATACATCTACCTACAGACGCAGGTGTTCGCGGGCACACCACTGTCCGCC
>Ga0181591_10002649_pt1 | contig 15411 bp, 15 predicted proteins | sample 071ome_33_FD_133757 | JGI IMG/M metagenome (GOLD analysis project Ga0181591, IMG submission 133757) | Coastal salt marsh microbial communities from the Groves Creek Marsh, Skidaway Island, Georgia - 071412AT metaG (megahit assembly) | ecosystem: Environmental > Aquatic > Marine > Intertidal...
ATTTTTCATTTTTCAAACTTGGGTGAGACCAGCTGGTCTGATTTTGCAAAAGAAATCTTCAAGTTAGCAAATCTTAATTGCAACGTTAACCCTATTAGCACTGATCAGTATCCAACCACTGCCATAAGACCCCAAAATACAACTCTGAGTAAAGAAAAAATCAAAAACCACTTCATTCCTAAGATCCCATTATGGCAAAAATCACTTAAAGAGTGTTTAAAGGAAATCACATAAATCAAGCTTATATGTCATTAAACCCTATTTTTTTAAGGGAATATGTATAATTTTAGCTATGTTTTTTTGCTTCAATTTCAACCCAAATTGTCGTGCGGTAGCTATTGTCTGTCGGGTGGAAATTGACCTTCGATAATAGCTCTTATTGCATTTCAAAGAATAGTTTCTGGAGTTTCTGGAGACTATAAAAGAATAAATAAACGGTAAGCATGCACTGCTTTGTCAAGATAATTTAGAAAGAGGAATTGATGTGAGTATTTGTCCAGTCATTATGGCAGGAGGGTCTGGTACGCGACTGTGGCCACTCTCGCGCGCTGCATACCCTAAACAGTTTCTAAGGTTGCATGGTGAAGACACTATGCTTCAGGCGACGGTTAAGAGACTCTCGGAGCTAGATACTCAAGCCTCAATAACTATTTGTAATGAGGAGCACAGATTCTTTGTTGCAGAGCAGCTTCGTGAGATTGATAAGCTAGGGTCCATTATTCTTGAGCCGGTTGGCCGTAATACCGCGCCCGCTATTGCATTGGCTGCGCTAACTGCAAAAGATGATCCCTTACTGCTAGTCCTTGCTGCTGACCATGTGATACAAGATGAATCCGTTTTCAGGGAGGCTGTGATACGAGCAATTCCTCTTGCAGAAGCAGGAAAGCTTGTCACTTTTGGAATTGTGCCTAGCGCTCCCCACACAGGATATGGCTATATTAAGCGGGGCAAAGATTTAGGTAAAGGTTTTGAGGTGAATGCGTTCGTGGAGAAGCCAAGTTCGGATGTCGCCCAGGATTACTTTTCATCAGGCGACTACTACTGGAATAGTGGTATGTTCTTATTTAGGGCGAGCAACTATCTTGAAGAGCTAAAAAAGTTCCGGCCCGATATTCTGAAGCAATGTCAGGAGTCAGTGATTGACGTTAAGACTGATCTTGATTTTTTGCGAATTGACAAAGATATGTTTGAGTCATGCCCCGCTGAATCTGTCGATTATGCTGTGATGGAGAAAACCTCACACGCAGTTGTTGTGCCGATGGATGCTGGTTGGAGTGACATAGGCTCTTGGTCATCACTTTGGGATGTTAGTGAAAAGGATGGTGAAGGGAATTCCACTCATGGCGATGTGATCCTTCATAACACTTGTAACTCCTATGTGAAATCGGATAACACGTTAGTAGCAGTTATTGGGGTTGATGATTTGGTTGTCGTTTCCACTAAAGATGCTCTGATGGTAGCCCATAAAGATAGTGTTCAGGATGTAAAAATGATAACTGAATCGTTGAAGATCCAAGCACGGAGTGAGTGGCAGTTAAGTCGTGAAGTTTATCGTCCTTGGGGGAAGTATGATTCTATCGATAGCGGCGAGAGATATCAGGTCAAGCGGATTACAGTAAAGCCTGGGGCAAAATTGAGCGCCCAGAAGCACCACCATCGCGCAGAACACTGGGTAGTGGTATCAGGAACTGCGCTAGTAACTAATGGTGATGAGACGTTTTTACTCTCAGAAAATGAATCCACATATATTCCCATCGGTGTTGTCCATGCTCTAGAAAATCCTGGAAAATTTGATCTTGAAATGATCGAGGTCCAGTCAGGTAGTTATTTAGGCGAGGACGATATAGTAAGGTTCGAGGATATATATGGGCGAGTCTAATAGGCTTCTCTTAGCATAAATATATTAATTACAATGAGGGTGTATGTATAATGAAAAAAGCTTTAATCACAGGAATAACAGGTCAAGATGGATCTTATCTAGCTGAGCTATTGCTTGAAAAGGGATACGAGGTTCATGGAATAAAGCGGCGATCATCATCGTTCAATACTGCTAGGATTGATCATCTTTATACTGACCCGCATATTTTGGGAACTAAGTTGTTTTTACATTATGGCGATTTGACGGATTCAACAAGTCTAATACGAATACTCAAAGAAGTTCAGCCTGATGAGATCTATAACCTTGCCGCGCAGTCTCATGTGGCGGTATCCTTTGAAGAGCCTGAATATACAGCTAATTCAGATGCCATCGGCGCTCTACGGATACTAGAAGCTATTCGTATTTTAGGTTTAGAAAATAAAACCAAGTTTTATCAGGCTTCAACCTCAGAATTATACGGAGATGTTCGAGAAATACCCCAGACTGAGAAAACACCCTTTTATCCTAGATCACCCTATGCTGCAGCAAAAATTTACGCCTATTGGATAACCGTAAATTATCGGGAGGCCTATGGGATATATGCCTGTAACGGTATTTTATTTAACCATGAGTCCCCTCGGCGCGGCGAGACCTTTGTAACTAGAAAAATCACCCGTGCTTTGGCTCGGATTAAGTTGGGATTACAGGAGTGTTTATATCTTGGAAATATGAACGCTTTAAGAGACTGGGGACACGCCAAAGATTATGTCTATATGCAGTGGCTTATGCTTCAGCAAGAAAGTCCTGACGATTTTGTAATAGCGACAGGAAAACAGTTTTCAGTTAGAGATTTCGTGATTGCAGCGTCAAGAGAATTAGATATGGAGTTAACTTGGAGCGGCGAAGGGCTCGATGAAAAAGCATACCTTGACGGTAATTGTGTTGTTCAGGTGGATCCAAAATACTTTAGACCTACCGAAGTTGAAACTTTGCTCGGGAGCTCAGAAAAAGCGAGGGAAAAGCTAGGTTGGATTCCAAAAGTATCATTTGAAGAGTTAGTCGCAGAAATGGCGAGAGCAGATTTTGAATTAGCGGAAAAAGATGTGCTATTGAACGAAAATGGTTTTAACGCTCCTAATTATAATGAGTAATAAAGTTGCACTTATATTCGGAATAAGTGGTCAAGACGGATCGCTGCTGGCTAAATTCCTCTTGTCAAAGGGTTACCGAGTTATAGGTCAAACCAGATCATTAAAAAATTCAAATTTTGGCAATTTGAAAAAACTGGGAATCTTAAATTCTGTTGAAATAGTTGAAATCAATAAGTTTGAGGTTGATTCGTTAGCGCTATTTTTAGAAGGTATAGATCCTACTGAGATCTATAATTTATCCGGTCAGAGCTCGGTTGGCTTGTCGTTTAAGGCGCCTAATGAGACTCTGATTAGCCAATTAAATTTTGTTAATTTGTTGCTAGAGGCTATTTACAAAACTGGTTGCAAAGCCAAATTATTTAATGCTGGGTCTGGTGAATGTTTCGGTGATACTTCTGCTGGTATAGCGACAGAGAGCACCCCGTTTAGTCCCACGAATCCTTATGCAGTCGCAAAATGTGGTGCTTTTTGGACGGTAAGGAATTACCGTGATTACTATGGTATCAATGCTTCCACGGGTATTTTGTTCAATCATGAATCGTCCTTACGTCCCTCAACTTTTGTTACTAGAAAAATCGTAAGGGGCGCAATCAATATATCGCAGGGATCCCCAAACAAGCTCTGTCTCGGAAATCTTTCAGTTAAAAGAGACTGGGGTCTTGCTAGTGAATATGTAGTGGCTATGTGGGAGATGCTGCAGCAGGATAAGTCTGAGGATTATATTCTATCAACAGGGGTCGCTCGGAGTTTAGAGGAATTTGTGGCAATTGCTTTCAAAGTTTTAAATCTAGACTGGCGCGAACATGTTGTGACTGACTTAAGTCTCCATAGGCCCTCAGATGTCCCAATAAATCATGGCGACCCAGATAAGGCTAAAGTAAAATTCGGTTGGTCGAGTAATGATTCGTTGGAAGACGTTGTTGGGCAGCTAATATCTGAAGAGCTTGATTCTGTGTGTTAAAACGAGTTGTAAATATTTCTAAAAATAGGATGAGATGTGAGATATAAAATAACGGTAGTAGGTGCCGGATATGTTGGGATGTCAATAGCAGCTTTATTAGCGCAGCATCATGAAGTCGTTTTGTTGGATGTTGATAAAAAAAGAATCGATCTTATCAACGCTAGAAAATCGACAGTTAAAGATGTAGACATAGAAAGATTTTTTAATAATAAAAATCTTCAAATATCAGCGACGGATAATCCCGTGTCGGCATATGAAAATGCCTCCTTTGTAGTCGTGGCGACTCCGACTAATTATGATCCTGCGACTAATAAGTTTGATACTAGTCTGGTTGATAAGGTTTGTAGAGATGCTCTCAGTATTAATGAGAATGCACTGGTTGTAATTAAGTCAACACTGCCGATTGGCCATACGGCGCATTTACAAGAGTCGCTGGGTACAAAAAGAGTAATATTTTCGCCAGAGTTCTTGAGGGAAGGTAAATCTCTCCATGATAATCTATATCCATCTCGAATTATCATTGGTGGAAACTGCCCTTTAGCGACTTCCTTCGCAGGGTTATTAGTTCAAGGTTGTGAACTAGCGGAACCTGAAACTTTGTTTATGGATTCTACTGAAGCTGAGGCAGTTAAGTTATTTGCCAATACCTATTTGGCAATGAGAGTTTCATTTTTTAACGAATTGGATAGCTATACCATTTCAAACAGGTTGGATGCTGAATCTATAATAAAGGGAGTTAGCTTAGATCCTAGAGTTGGGTCTGGTTATAATAATCCTTCTTTCGGCTATGGTGGATATTGCCTGCCCAAGGATACTAAGCAATTACTGGCTAGTTTTAGCTCCGTTCCTCAAAATCTAATTAGCGCCATAGTCGCCTCTAACGATACTCGGATTGCTTTTATGGCCGATGAGATTCTTAAAGATAACCCCCAGTGCGTTGGAATTTATCGGCTTGTTATGAAAGCTGGTTCCGATAATTTTAGGTCCTCAGCCGTCCAATTAATTATTCAACGGCTTTTGAAATCAAATGTTCGGATAATTATTTACGAACCTGATTTTGATGGTAAAGAGTTTTTGAATTGTAAAGTGATTAATAATTTGGCAGATTTCGAGAGCCAATCAAACATTATCGTTGCAAATCGAAAAACATCAGAAATAGAAAAGTTTGGAAATAAAGTTTTTTCAAGAGACGTATTTGGGGATAACTAGGTTAAAACTAGTTTCTATAGCTATGGGTTTCAATTTAATTAATGTACTGGAGGTTGTTTGATGAGATTTTATCGTGAACAAAAAAAAGTTCTTGTCACTGGGGGTTGTGGTTTCCTATGCTCACATTTGGTCGATAAGCTTATTGAAAGAGGTGATTATGTCATCGCCTTAGATAATTTGTTTACTGGAAGCCAAGAAAACACTTTAGAGGAAGGTCTTTAAAAAACGATTGAGTATTTTGATGATCTTTTGATCAAACGAAACTGAGTTTAAAAGAGAATTTATGTATGACAGAGTTTTGGTAACAGGAGGTACAGGTTTCATAGGAAGTCATGTTGTGACTTCGCTTATTGAAAAAGGGTATAAGGTTGGTATCGTTGACGATCTGCGTAACTCTAAATTTGAGGTTCTTGGACGCCTTAAAGAAATTACTAGGTCAGAAATAGATTTTTTTAAAGTAGATATTCTAGCGCCGAAAGATGTTGTTAAAGTGTTTGATGATTTCCGTCCCACCTCAGTTATTCATTTGGCTGCGGATAAATCTCCTTCGGAATCTGTCTTAGATCCCATAAAATATTACAAAAATAATATCATGGGTCTTTGCAATGTTTTAGACTCCATGGGACTAGTTGAGTGCGATAAAATTGTTTTTTCATCATCAGCAACTGTTTACGGTATCCCATCTTCCCTTCCAATTACGGAGAAGATGCCAACAGTTCCTACTAATGCATACGGGCGCTCGAAGCTTTTTGGTGAAGCGCTAATTAAGGACTGGTGTGACTGTAGCTCGGTGCGAGGATCAGTTTCATTGAGGTATTTTAATCCTGTTGGTGCGCATCAAAGCGGATTAATCGGTGAGAATCCAGAAAAAGCAGAAAACATTTTCCCTAAGATTTTTCAATCTATCAATGATGCCGTTCCACTCAAAATATATGGGGATGACTACAACACAAGGGATGGGACGGGGGAGAGAGACTTTATTCATGTTATGGATCTCGCGGATGCTCATACCGATGTTGTTACTGGATTACTGAAAAAAACTGGACATGACTTTTTTAATGTTGGTACTGGTATTGGAACAACTGTTCTTGAGTTAGTTAGCATGATGTCTGCAGTATCTGGTGTTGAGATCCCTACAGAAATAGTTTCTCGACGGCCAGGCGATGTTGGTAGTGCATTTGCGGATGCGACACGAATTGAGGAGGTATTTGGTTGGGTCGCCAAGTATAATTTAGAATCGATGTGCAGAGATTCATGGAACTGGGTTAACTCTCCTCGATCTTTATAAATCTTTTTAGAGAGCTTGCTGAGTTAATGTTGGGATTATGGCACTAAGAAGTCTCCTAAGGCTATTTTCGTCGGAGGTCCTTGTAGTGGCATTGGGCCTGTTATTTGGGATTTTCGTTGCCCGTGGATTTGGTGTAGAGGCTAAAGGAGCGTTAGCGGGTATAGCAGCGTTAGTCGGGCTAGGGTCCGCACTAAGCTCTCTAGGAGTAAGTTATTCCGCAGTGAAACTTGGGGGCTCTAATACTAATCGCATATTTATAAATTTTTCATTTGTTGGCTCTATAGTTGGCTTGCTGGGTTTAGTCGTTTATGCAATTCAAAACCCACATCAATTTGATATCTTTAACTACATATTAGAGCTTTACTTTGTTCTATTTTTAACAATTTATAACCTACAAAGTTTGGCTTTTATTCTTTCTAGGCCGTCACGAAAATACTATCCATTAGCTATTATTTTCGGTCAGCTGTCTGCTTTTTTTGCCCTACTGCTGATGTTCTTTAATGAACAATTTGAGGCCATTTGGATCACACTTGCCACTGCTAGTGGTCAGTTTTTAGTCAGTTTTTATTATATAAAAAGAATCCATCTGCCGGAATTAAAAGTTAGCGTCGGCTCAATGACTCAATATTTAAAGACAAGTTTAAATCAAGCGCCAATAATCTACATTACTGCAATTAGTATCCATATCCCTGTTTTAGCTTTAACGTCGGTCTCATTAAGTGAGGTTGGATTTTACTCTGTGGCAGCAGCCTCTGTTCTAGTTATAGGAAAGATTCCTAGGCTTTTGCATGGAATGACTATTGGAGGAGTTATGTTCAATGGTAGTGGAGCTCGAACTGACTTTTTGAAGCTGCAATTCGTAATGATGTCCTTTGTAGCCTTATTTCACTTAGTGTCGTCATTTCTAATACAAGCACTGTACGGAACGCAATTTTTACCTGCTGTATCGGTTTCAATAATTTTAGCTTATTCAATGATTCCTTTAATATTCATAGGGCTTGCTGAGGCAAGAATGCTCGTCTTAGAAAAGTATAATGCGATTATTGCATATAAGTTTATCGCTTGCTCTTTGTTAGTTATCTCAATCTATTCACTTCAGATTTTTGATTTTGATATTTCTGCTGAAGCGGTCGCATGGTGTATTTTTGGGTATCGCTATTTGTCGGTATTACTATTAATGTTCACCACAAAACTGTCATCTACAAAGGTGTTTGTATGATTTTATTTTTTGTTAGGCAATGGGGGCGAGCGGTTCGAATAGTGCTCAATGTTTTACCATTACCTGTAGCTTATCGTTTAAGTGTTTGCTTGAGGCTTGAAATGCCATTGAGCGTTCAGCTTTATAAGCTGAGTAAAGGTGAGCCTCGCACTTGTCAATCAGAGGTGCGCTCATCTGACGAAGTCCCACTTAAAATTTTGATAGCCCCAATATTCGGTTTTTCACAGGCGACGTTAGCGGCTGAATCTACGCTTGCGCGTGCATTAACAGAAGTAGGAGCGTCTGTGGAATTCGTTTCTTGTGGGAAAGGCTTAAATCACTGCATGTGGGATAGCGTGGGGCACTTATCAACAACTAAACCTGGTTTGTCAGAGAGATTACAGCGTAAAGCTAGGTGTTTGGAATGTACTGCGAGCATTGATGCTGTTTCAAGAGCAGCCACCAATAAAAAGGCTTTGGTTCTTGATAGATCTATCTTATCAAAAAATGAAGATCTAGACATTATTGCGATGACCAAAGATGAGCATGCAACTTCTTCAACTTTGAGGAAGCTATTAGTGGGGGAGATTTCAGATGTATCTAATGGTCAAGTTGTCCTCGAGAATTTTCATAGAACACATGAAGATTACAAAAAGATGCTCGCAAGTTTATTTGATAGAGAACTACCAGATAGAGTGATAATGACTCACGGTATCTATTTAGAACATGGCCCTTTGTTAGACATATGCCGTGAGAGATCAATACCGGTTTATGTCTATACATTTTTATACCGCAAAAAGACTATTTCTATTGTCAAAGGGGATACTTATCATCGCGCATTATTAAATATTCCTAAAGACCGATGGGATCATGCATTATCAAAAAGACAACGAGATGAATTGAAAAGTTATGTCGGATCAAAAATTTCTGGTGGTCGAGATATGGTAAATTATCATCCAAACCCAAAAACGGATAAGGTGGCTATTACAGACGAGTTAGGTATAGATACTAGAAAACCAGTAATTTCATTCTTCACAAATGTCACTTGGGATGCGAACATTTTCTATAGCTCCAATATCTATGATGGGATGTTGACAGCTATTTTTCACACCATAGATTACTTCTTAACTGATTCTTCAAGGGAACTTATTATCCGAGTCCATCCAGCTGAATCAAAGGGTGGATTTGATACCAAACTGAAGTTGAAAGATATGATCGAGGAGAGGTATCCTGATCTTCCTAGTCACATAAATATAATTGGTTCTGAAAGCGATGTGGGGAGTTACGCACTAGCAGACCTAAGTGACCTAAATATTATTTATGCTTCCAATATTGGTACGGAGCTGTGTGCACTTGGTCATAAAGTTATGGTTCTCGGTGAAGCGTATTGCAGAAATAGAGGTTTTACCATAGATCCGAAGTCTCAAGAGGATGTTTGGTGCGAGCTATCGAAGGTTGTAAAAGGCGCCAAGGTTAGCAAAGCCGACCATGAGTTGGGCGAAAAATTTGCTTACTTTTGGTTTTTTAAAGCGATGATTGACTTCGATTTCTTTGATTATTCTATCTCAAAAAATTCTCTTGCCCATTTTAATGAAGAAATTATTGGGCTGACGAATGATTCTGGTGAAATAAAAGACGCGAATCTGTCAGAAATAGTATCCGCGATCATAGATGGTAGAGATTTTGATTATCAAAAATTTAATAGCGATTTAGTCTAATGAAGTTTATTTTTTTCATCCCTGCAAGAGGCGGTTCAAAGGGAATCGTGAATAAAAACCTTCAATTAATTGGAGAAAAGTCACTTACGGAAATTACCATAGACTTTTTATGTCAAGCCGGATTTGAGGAATTTACGGTTCTATCTAGCGATAGTGACAAGATACTTCAAACTTGCCGAGCCGAAGGTATCCTGTGCGATAAAAGGCCTAAGGCTTTTTCGGCTGATGAGACTACTACTGCAGCTACGATCAAGGAATTTATTGAAAGCGATAGAGGCAACTATAATCTAGATCAAGATGATTGGGTTATTATTACGGAACCCACCAGTCCTTTTAGACGGTTAGAGACGCTAGATGTTTTACTCGATGTAATAGAATCTAATAAATTTGATAGTATTTTTACAGTGTATAAATCATCAGCTGTTGAATGGATTGAGGAGAAAGATTTTTGGAATCGAAAAGATAACGTTGATGGTAGTCAATCTCGCAGACAGACTAGGCCATCGAAATATCATGAGTGTGGTGTTTTTTATGCGACTAAAGTGAAGAACATTACGTCCGAATCAATTTTGGGCGAAAATTGCCATTGTATTGTAGTGGATAGTACCGAGGCTCTTGATATTAATTCCCCTTTAGACCTTGAGGTCTGCCGCACCGTATTCAATCAGTTAAATGAGGCTTGAGCTATGAATTTTTTTGAAGACTTAGTGAATGAAGTTAGTGGGGGCGTTTATGTGATCGCCGAAGGGTGTGATAACCATATGGGTAGTACCATAGTTGCAAAAGCTTTAGTTGATGCGGCTGTAGATTCTGGCGCAGATGCTATCAAGTTTCAGCATCATATTGTTGAGGAGGAAATGCTGATTAATGATTTATCCTCAGACAACTTTGCTGAACCGCTACATGAATTTTTGAGAGTAAATGCCCTTAGCCTGGATCAGCACTATGACTTAAAAGCATATTGCGATTCTAATAATATCACCTATCTATGCACTCCGTTCTCGTATAAAGCAGCCGTTGAAATCCAGAATTTAGTACCTTTCTTCAAGATTGGATCGGGTGAATTTCAAGATTACTGGTTCATTGACAGACTCACTGAATTGAAGAAACCTATTATATTCTCTACTGGGATGTGTGATGAGAGTGAAGTCAAAGGTTGGATTAAAAGGTACAGCAAGTCTATTGAGGACTTTGCGCTTCTGAATTGTATCAGTGAGTATCCTCCAAAGTACGAAGATTTAAATCTACAATTTTTGGAAAAGCTTCATGATATGAGTCCTTGCGTGATCGGACATTCCGACCATAGCCCCACAATAGGGTCGAGTATCTCAGCGGTTTGCTTAGGTGCCCGTATTATTGAGAAACATATTACTTTATCTCATTTCGTTGCTGGCCCTGACGCTTCTGTTTCTCTTGATCCGGACGAATTTAAAGCGATGGTTAATGCTGTTAAGTTGGTAAGGGCGACACTTGGTGACTCTAAAATAATACAAGACAAAGAAAAGCCAATAAGGGACTGGGCCTACAGATCAATCATTGCGGCACGACCCATTGCAGCTGGTCAAGTCATCACATTGAAGGATCTATGTACAAAACGCCCCGGAAACGGAATTTTGAGTGCCGAGTACGAGAGTGTCTTAGGTAAGAAGGCTTTAAAAGATATCGATAGAAACATTGCCTTGTCGTGGGAGGATCTCAGTGAGTAAAAAAATACTTGTTTTTACTGGCTCCAGAGGTGAGTGGGGTTATCTCAGACCTATTCTAAAAAAATTTAAAGATACTGATCATGATGTCCGTTTAGCTGTTACTAATATGCATGTCGATCCTTCTTTTGGCATGACTGAAAATGAAATTATTGCTGACGGCTTTCAGCCGCGCTACAGAATCTTTATGAATGTAGCGGGGGGTGCGGAATCAGCGTGGGCTAGATCTCTTGGGCTACTGGGTATTCAGTTGCCTAACGTTTTCGATGATTTTTCTCCAGATATTATTTTATTGGCAGGTGATAGGGCTGAAACGTTTATGGCTGCTGTTTCAGCTTTTTATAGTAATGTAATTATCGCGCACATTCAGGCTGGCGAGTTATCAGGACATAAAGATGGAATGGCAAGGCATGCTATAGGTAAATTAGCCCATGTACACTTTGCGAGCAATAAAGACGCAGCTGATCGCTTGATTCGTTTGGGAGAGGAAGAATTTAGAATCCATACTACTGGGGCGCCCCAACTGGATAATTTACTAGATAAGAACGAAATTTCCAATATTAGTGATGTCTGTCTCAAGCTTCGATTAAACCCTTCAGATCGTTTTTGTGTATGTATAGTTCATCCGAGCAGTGATGAAAAAGTTTCCCCCGTAGTGTTCGCGAAAATCATGCATAAAGCACTTACAGCTAGGGGGCTGTATCAAATATGGATATTACCAAATAATGATGCTGGCAGTACTGATATAGCCAATGAACTAACACATTTTCCAAAGGAATTTGTAAGAGTTACTCGAAATTTAGGTCGTAATGACTACGCAGCGCTGCTTTCCAATTGTGAGTTCATAATTGGCAATAGTAGCTCAGGGATCCTTGAGGCACCTAGCCTTGGAGTGGTTTCTATCAATATAGGCTCCAGACAAACAGGTAGATTACGGTCTCGAACAGTGATTGATGTGCCTGTCGCATCTGCTGAATCTATCGATCAAGCTATCGCTAGTGTTGCTAGCGAGCAAAATACTGGTTCCGACAAACAGTATGGTGATGGTGATAGCAGTTCGAAAATAGTGACTGTATTGAATGATTTAGTGATAGATGACAAGCTAATAAACAAGTTTCTAGTGGAGTGAAATTATGGCTATTATAGTTAAAGAACATATAAGTTTATTTGATGCCGTGGAGCAAATGCAGAAAGAAAAATCGCGGTTAATTTTTGTTGTCGATCATAGTGATAGATTGGTAGGTGTTGTATCTCAGGGCGACCTATTAAAAATTCCTAATCTTTCCGCATCTATAAATTCATGTATGGAAATGAATCCTGTGTACCTTTTTGATAAAGATAGATCGAGAGCGTTGGAAGTGATGAAACAGTATAAATTTTCAGAGATTCCAATTATAAGCGAGGAGTTTACGATTCTCGATGTGGTAACCATTTGGGAATTAGTTTGATTTATGAAAGATTATAGGTCCATTTTTTTAAATATTATCGAGACCAGATACTACAAGCGTTGGGTAGCCGCACTTATTCGAGAATACTCTTCTGCGATCTACAAGCCTTTTATATTAGATGTTGGTTGTGGCTCTAATAAAATAAGTAAATCCAAAACGGTCACTGGGTGCGATATGTTTCCCGTGTCTGACGATATCATTCAAGCTGCGGCAGATAATTTGCCGTTTAAGGATGGAACGATCGATATGTTGGTTTCATCACACTGTCTTGAGCACATGGCCAATCCAATAAAAACGATTAATGAGTGGTGTCGAACCGTAAGAAGTACGGGAGTGATTTGGTTTATTCTTCCTCATGGCTCGAGAACGTTTGATAGCCTTAGGCCACTTACCTCAACAGATCATATTTTTGATGATTTTAAGCATAAAACCGACGAATATGACCAGACCCATTGGGCTGAATTCAGGGATTTAACAATTCTTTCTGGACACAGGCTTATCCCACCAGAATATATTGGAAAAGCTAATAAAGATGATTTCGAATATTTTAATAGCCAACGCCTCATTCATCACCATGTGTGGACATTGAGTTCTTTTATAGAACTAATGGTAAGACTAAATCTGGAAATCCTTTACGCGACTGATGTGGTGCCAGGACGAAAGGACTCATTCTCTGTAATCGTAAGGCCCAACCTTTAATGATTAATTATACAAATCATTTTGATAATCTGAAAAATTTTTATTTAGATAAAGGTCTTTCCGCGGAGGATTCGCTATTTTACGCATCAGAGAAAGTAAAAAAGATAAAAATATCAGCTGATCCGTTCAGCTACAACTCATGGTTGAGTAATCTAATTCCATATCTTAAGAGTGAGACAGATATTCAGTCTGAGGAATTATTGATTTTAGATTTTGGTTGTGGATCTGGAGAAATGGTTATTTTGATGCGATCCCTTGGTTTCAAAGCCTATGGCTACGATATTTATGCTGCGGAGATCGATTTAGCCAATAAATTAGCTAAAGATAATGGCTATCATGAGAGTTTGTTTTTCTCTGAGAAAGAGAAAATCTTTGAGCATATTGGTGATGAAAAGATCAACGTGCTGGCTTCATTTAGTGTACTTGAACATTTATCCGACCAATACTTTCTTGAAAAGGTAGATGATTTCTATGATTATATAGATGGGTGCATATTTGCTGTGGTTCCGAGTAAATATAAGATTGTAGATGACCATACTGGGCTCAAGTTCTTAGGCTTATTTCCTAGAGCAGTCTCCCAAATGTTCGTGACAATTGCCAGGAATCAGTACAAGCTTAGCGAAAGTGGAGATTGGGATGTCTGGTATCGTAGTATTAAAGATTTTCAAAAGCTCAGTGCTTCACGTGGTATGAATTTAACATTAGTAGATGATTCTGTTATGTATCCATCACTTAAAGAGGTTGCCAAAATTGGACAATCAAAGCGCCTATCTTTAGGATCGTTTGTCGAAAGATCTTACGCTAGGGCAATAAAATTATTTACGCAAAATGAAGATAACCTTTATCCATATCTTAATTTTATGCTTAAAAAACGAAAATGAAATTCTTATTTGTAGTGCCTGGCTCACCTGCACCAATCGGGGGATTCAAGCTGCTCTATGAGCACGGTAGAATTCTTATCAATGCAGGACATGACGTCAGATTTTTACACGTAAATGGTGGCCTTTTATCGCAAATAGACGATAGTAGCTCAGTATATCAATTAGTTAGACGTCTTAAATTCTTGTGGCTTAATACCTTTGGCAAGTGGCGAAAGTATGCCAATCAAGAATTTGGATTGAAGTCAGCGTGGCAGCAGAAAATATACCGGCACGATATCAGTAATACTGAAATTTTAGTCATAGCATCTTGGCAACTTTTAATCGAGCTTTATGATGCCTTTGATTTAAGTCACGTGAAGGTTGTTCATCCAGTTATGGATTACCCCGGTTTTATGGGGCCTGCTGATAAAATTAAAAGTTCGTGGGAGAAATCCGCAACATATTTTTGTATTTCTGATTATTTGTATAAATCTGTCCTGTCACATTCTAACCCTGGAAAAATTGCTAATATTGGTTGTCTGCTTCCGGGTGATGATATTGGCTTTGATTATACAGACAAGGAAATACTGGAAGTCTCCCGGAGAGGGATTCTTCTGTCTTTTTCTACAGGAGTGTATAAGAACCCAGAGGGTACTTGTGAGTTAATTTCTGAAATTAGACTTAAATTTCCTAAAGAAAGGATAACGGTTTTTGGTAGGCCTCAGCGCCCAAAGGGCCTCCCAGAAGATGTGACTTATCTGAAGAATATGAGTGATAACGAGGTAGCAGAATTATATCGCTCGTCAAAGGTATTTGTGTTTTTTTCAAATTTCGAGGGATTTGGTCTTATGCCTTTGGAGGCAATGCGGCTTGGTTGTGCCGTTGTCTGCACAGATTGCTTTGGTAATCGTGACTATATAGAGGACAAAGTAAATGCTTTGATTGTATCGCCAGGTGACGTTGAAAAAACCGTATCTGGTGTTGCGGGGCTTCTGAAAGATGAGGATTTGCGGTTACGTCTGGTTAGGGCAGGCTTAAAAAAATCGAGGGAATTTTTACCTAGCAACTTTAAAGAAGCATTAGTTGAGGCGTATGAAAATGTATGACTTAGAAATAGGGTTGCGCGTATATCCTGGGATTTCAAAAAAACCTCTTCTTAAAGGAACTAAGCTCGAAACATTTGAACAGGTGTATCAATCGGTTCTGAATAGTATAGGAAATCTGAAGACTAAAATTGTTGTCTTCTCAGATGGTTGTGGTCAAGAGTTTCATGAAATGATACGAAAAATGACTTCTGAGAGATATGACCTTGAAATAG
>Ga0181591_10002656_pt1 | contig 15396 bp, 9 predicted proteins | sample 071ome_33_FD_133757 | JGI IMG/M metagenome (GOLD analysis project Ga0181591, IMG submission 133757) | Coastal salt marsh microbial communities from the Groves Creek Marsh, Skidaway Island, Georgia - 071412AT metaG (megahit assembly) | ecosystem: Environmental > Aquatic > Marine > Intertidal zone...
AACTTGGTTGTCCACCTTGTGCTGTACCTTGCAGTCCTGTCCAACCTATATCTGCTGGATCAATTGGATAGTTTTGTGGATTAATAATTCCTTGTACAACCAACTGACCTTGTGTTTGTCCTGTCGCAACTGGTTCTGTTGTAATCTCAATACCGTCTAGTAGCAACTGGGCTCTGTTGAGTAGATCTCTGTCTCCCAGGTCACCTGTCAATGCGTTTGATACTGAAGGAGCCAATCTCATTAAGAATACAGTTTGCCTAATTGTTGATAGTCGTAATCCTTGTCCTGAATAGTTGAATAGATATCCTCTATCTTCATCAAAATTACCATCTGTTAGATATGCTGATCCCCAGTGTGAAATGATTGGAGATGCTGTATTGGAAATTAACACAACACCAGTATTTCTAAAGTGTGAAGTCGCCGTACCCGCTGAATAGTTTCTTGTGGCACCTGCCGCAAAGTTTGTAAGTTGTGCCGCTCTTGTACAACCTGTTAAAGTATCTCCTGTGATACCTGTAAATGTAATTACTTCGTTATCAATGTACACAGTTCCACCTGTTGTAGGGAAGAAGGAAGCATCTACTAATGTAATAGTTGTTTGAGTAGCATCTATGTTTTCTGATAGTCTGCCACCAGGACCTTCGTTAGTCACTTCATAACGTACAGGTTGGTTACCTGTTCTCATAAATGCTTCTGTGTTTACGTTTGAGTTTCTCATTCTGTGAACAAATATGAAATCACCTTTTTGTCCTCTTGTCATCCAATCGATAAATCCAGCACCATACCATGAAAACTGTATCCCAATCATCTGCATCTTAGATACGTCCCAATTGTATCCACTTGGACCTGTGCCGTCCAATTTGTCTTTATTAAATTCTGATTGTTTTGCTTTTTTATCTACCACAGCACACATTTTAACACCTGCTGACGTATTAACACCTCTGTAATCTGGAGTAACACTCATTGTCTCGTTGTCTGTAACACTTGATACCACGTGTGTCATACCTCTGATTACAACTCTGTCACCTGCTTTAATTTGTTCTCTGAATCTTGTTCCTACACCTGTAACATTATTTGAATTTGGTGTTACTGTAACTGTGCCTGCCAATTGTCTTGTAGCAGTTCTCTGTACAGCATTTGTATTTTGTCCATCATATTCCCAGAAAATTCCATTTTGATCATCAAATATACCTGATCTCACAGTAGCACCGTTCCATCTGTACAATGATACTTGTGGTTGATCTGTAAATTCTGGAGTTGAACTTCCTAATGTGATTTGTGCTATCACTGTGAATGATCTTTCGTTTATCACTGAAGTGATTGTGTATTCACCATCGTAACCTGATGTGGCTACACCTACTAATCTTATAATCGCACCAACCTGTAAGTTGTGGTCAACGTCATCTGTTGTAACAGTTATTGTTGAACCTGCGTCAATTCCATCTGCTGTGATGTTTAAAATATCATATGATGGAGCAAACAGGGCACCAGTTGTGTACATACAACCTTTACCTGATTGATATCTGATGTATTTTTTAGATTGACGTATTGCCTGTGCACCGTGTGCCGGTCCACCAGTACCTAATTGTACACCACCATCGAATGGTCTGTGTATAAAGAATGAATCTGGTCTACCGTAAATTGAACCTTGCCATCCAGCATCTGTAATAGCACCTGGTGATCTAACCTGATATGTTAAACTTGTTGGTGATGGTATTGATGTTGCTAGGAATGGACCTGAAGCCAATATGTGATTGTTAGCACCATCATCTGAAATGATCACAACTAAGAAAGCATTTCCTGGAACTAATCCATGAGGAGTTGTAAAGTCAACTCTCATCGTTGCTAATGCTGAGTATGAAATTGTTGCACTTAAAGGTATTGATTGACTTGTTGGATCAGAAATTGTTACTGAACTGTAAACACTTAAACCGGTTCCACCAATTGCTGTACCTTCGTGTGTATTGTTTACGACTCCACCGAATGATGTGACACTTTGTATTCTTACAACAATGTCGTTGGCTGGAGTTGATCCACCTAAATTTGCTCCTGAAATAGTTAGTTTGTCACCTATCTGATAGTTACTTCCTTCTTGAACAACTGTTACTTCTGTGTATGCAGTTGATGAGTCTGTGTCATTTGTTCTAGTTATACTGAATTGAGCGCCAACACCTTGTGGTGTTCTGTTTGTTCCTGCTACGTTCAAAGCATTACCTGTTCCTGTGTTAGCAGTTCCTGATGCCGCCGATACAACTGTTACTGCTCCTGTTGTTACAGCATCTATTCCTGTAACTGTGAATGTCATATCATTTGCTGGTGACGAACCAAATAAGTTCGTACCTAAAACTTTAAATTGTTGATCTGGAGCGTAATTACTACCAGGATTGCTAATTGCAATTGTGTATGTTCCAGAGTTTAATGTTACATCTAGTGTTAGTCCAGATGGTGTTCTTGCTGATTTATTAACATCTGTAAATGTCTGTGTGTTTACTGCTGTACCTGTTACAGTATAAGTTGCTACTGCACCTGCTGACACTGTGTCAACAGTAATTTGACAATCATTTGCTGGCGATAAGCCACCTAATTCTGTACCTGATATGTCTATTGTTTCTCCTTGAATGAATCCACTACCATTGTTACTGAATGCCGCAGAATATACTGTGCCTGTTCTGTTTATACTTAACACAGCCGCTGTACCAGATGCTGATGTAGTGTACGTTGGACTAGGATAATCTACGTTTGCGTCTGTACCCGAACCGCTTATTGATAAACCTGTTATTCCACCATCGCCATTTACAGTTGACACTGTTACATAAGCATCGTTGGCAGTAGTTGCTCCACCTAAATCAGTACCAGCAATAAAGAATTGATCGCCTACTTTGTATGCTGAAGTACCATCAAGAGCCGCTGTACCTGTTGCTGTGAAAGTTGCGATACCACTTGCTCCGGTGCCAGTTACTGAATTAACTGTGATTGAAATATCATTGGCTGGTGTGGCACCACCTAAACTTGTTCCTGGAATTGTAAGTGTTTGACCTACACCATAATCATCACCAGCATTGTTTAACGATACAGTGTAACTTGTGCCTGATATCGCTACATCAAATGTTCCGTTTTGACCTGTTACATTTGAACCTGAACTTAATCCTGGATAAGATTGTGTGTTTACAGATGTACCTGATACTGAGAATGTTAATATTCCACCATTGCCATCAACTGAATCTACAGTTAATGTCATGTCATTGGCTGTTGTTGCTCCACCTAATTGTGTACCAGCAAAAACTAATTGATCTGATGCTGAATAACCAGTTCCTATTGATGTTACTACTGCTGAGTAACTTGTTCCTGTTCTTGTAACAGTGAATGACGCTGTCACGCCGCCTGCACTACCAGTTGTGTATACTGGACTTACGTATTGTACAGTTTGATCTGGTGCTGTACCTGCCGCACTGATTGTTTGAATTTCTCCGCTACCTCCAACTGACGTAACTCTAATATCTAAATCGTTAGCACCTGTTCCACCAAAAGTTGAACCTGTTATTCTTACAACATCATTTTGAATATAACCTGTACCTGCTGTATCAACTGACACTGTGTAAACACCTGAGTCAACATCTACATCAAAAATCGCACCTTCACCTGCCGTACCTGGGAAAGTTCCTAATGATACGTTTGTGTAAGATGGAGCATTAAGAGCCACTGTGTATGTTCCAGCATTTTTCGTTACATTTATTTGTGCCCCTGTACCAACTCCACCTTGGAAAACTGTTTGTACTGCTGATGCTGTACCTGTGCCTGTGAATGCTGTACCTGATATTGATGCTGTTAAAATTTCTCCGCCTGTGTCTACACTTTCTACTAAAATTGTAGCGTCATTGGCAGGTGTCGCTCCGCCTAAATCTGTTCCACTTATAATGATAGCATCTCCAACAGCATAATCTTGTCCTGTACCAGAACCTCCTGCTGTTACTATTGATACTGAGTACGAACCTCCTACTCTGAACACATCAAATCTTGCTAATTGTCCTGCTGGTGTATAATTTACACCTGCTAAATTTGTGTATTGTGTTATGTCACCAATCAAGTCTTGGTTTAATGGAGCAGATAAAGTTAATGAATTTCCTGCTACGTTGATAATTGTAACAGCAAAACCATCTCCTCTGTCAATCACTGAGTTTTGAATAATACCGGCAGAATCTGCCACAGTGATTTCTGTTGCGCCTGCTGAGTAATCACCAGTTACAGTTGGAGATGCTAATGCTCCACCTGAACCGTTTACTGCTGTGATTTGTGTACCTTGTTGAATACCTGTTCCTGACAATGGAGCACCTATTTCTGGTTGTACGCCTGTGTAAGGTAAAATTGTAGAACCTGAAAGTGTTGCTAAACTTGTTGTAAAGGCTCCTGAAGATCCATTTGAATCCACACTGAATGATGGGAAACCAATTGCCGCACCAGTGTAAAAATCTCCCTGTCTTAATTGAGTAAAGTTTGTTGAAATAGTTGTTGGATTTACTTGTCCAACTTTTGCTTTTCCATAGTAAGTGAAGGATGTTGTTGTAGGAACTGTGTTTACCACAAATGAACCTGCGGCTCTACTTGCTCCTGCCACAGAGTTATCAAATCCTGTAATTGTAAATGGTTGTCCTGCTTCAAAACCATGTGGACCAATTGTGGTCACAGTAATTAAAGATGAACCAATACCTTGTGTTCCTGCCGAAGCATCAGAAGTTACACTTTCTATATCAAAGTCTGTGCCTGGTACTTCATAAATTGATGGATAACCTCTTTGTGTTGCAATCGCTTGCCATTTCGTTGGCTGAAGTCCGTATTCAAAGTCAGCATCAAGCATTGATTCTGGTTGTGCAACTCTCATTCTTTCAATCGCATCTGTTCCAAAGTCATATGGACGTGTTCTTATTTCATCGTCTTCAACAAAAATTTGTAATTGATCTGTTGCGTTGTCTGTAGATGTATCAGCATTTAAAAATATAGTGGTAATTGTATCATTACCATGGAATGCTTTAGGGAAATCAGGATCAACAAACGCAGTTGGGTTTGAAGTGTCTGTTGTATATTCTCTTCTATAAGTTGCTGTTGCTCCTTTTGCCGGATCATTAAATGTGTAAAGCACATTGTTATCAGTTGTATTTGTAATCAATAATAATTCTGATAGTTCTACTCTTTCTGGAATTTTAACACTTGAAATACCGTTGTTAATTTGTGCAGGTAAATTATCTAAACCGTTTATAATTACATCTGTGATTATTCCTGCTAACTCTGTTATTCTTGATGTAGCACCTGCTTCTCCAGGTGCACCTAATATAGTTTGTTGTGTTACAACCGGTGATTGTCTTGAAGTGAAAGCAACTCCTGGTATCACATAGTTGTTTATGATGTTTCTAATTTCAGTTTTTACTGCTACTTCAGGTTGTCTGTCACCACTCAATACAGAAACTGTGCCAACCCAATAAGTTGATGCGTTGTATCTTGATTGTTCGTTACCACCATATCTTAAATCTGTCAAAAAACCATCAATATTGTAACCCATGTCTCTTTCACAAAGATATGGTTCATATGTGAAGTTCGCAAAAACATAAGATGAACTTACCAATGCTGGTAAATTTATAATGCCGTTGTCAACAACATTATCTATTATATTCATGTTAGCCACAAATGCTGTTTTACCGTTGGCTTCTGCGTTAGATCCTGATGTGTTTTGTGATATTCCGTCTCCGTTAATTGTGCCGTATGCTAATCCTGTGAAAATGTATAAGTTTATGATGTCTCTGGCTTTTGTCCAATACGCTAATTCTGGTTCACCAGCCGCCGCTAATTGTAGCACTCCGTCCACATAATAACTTTGAGCTGTTGTTCTAACGTTTTCATTACCGCCATATCTCATATCAAGATATGCCGCATTAATTACTTTTTCAACATCATTTTTAATCTGTGTTGCTGTTTTTGTGTATCCGGCAAATGGTGCAATATTTCCTGCAACTTGAACTGCGACCCATGCCGCCACTTCTGCTTTAACATATTCTCTATTATTAAGAAATCTTAATGTGGCACTTGGATATAAATCAGCCGCTGTGTCTTCAGCAATTTTAAAATCTATGTAAGCATTGGATTCATCTTTTAACCATTCTTTGTTGGCGTTGATTTGAGCCCATGCGTTAGGATAAAGATTTCCGCTTTGTGGTATTCCTGGTGTAAATTTGTATGTATTAATACGTTTTTTTGCCATTCTTTTCTATACTCCTAATGCTATCGATAACACTGTGGCTGTGTTATCAACATATTGCTTCTTTGTAACGTCATTAGCATTACTTGGGTCACTTGTAACAGTAGCCGATGTAAATGCCGCCTGTGCCGCTGTTGTTAATCCTAATGTAGTGTTATTTAACGTTCCTTGGGAAGAATTCAATGTTGAAAAGGTTCCATTTCTAGGTATTACAGAGCCTATATTAACATTATCTACAAGACCAGTGTCAGTAGGTCTCATAGTCAGTGTGCCTCCCGCTTGTGGACTGATTGTAACATCAGCATTTGGCGTTAAACTTACATTTCCACTTGTTGATAAATTTTGTGCGTTAACATTTACGTTGTTTACTGTACCTGTTGTTGCAGGATTAATTGTAACTGTACCTGTTCCTGAAGGACTTAATCTTATTTGTGCGTCTTGTCCTTCTGCTAATAAATCACCTGTATCTAAAATCGAACTGAATACACCAGCACCAATTATACTTGGTTGGGCAACAGTCAATTGACCATAAGGAACACCGTCTGTATCTCCGTAGTAAAGTGTATCTGGAGCATCAACAGGAACAGCATATGTTAAAGTTCCTGATTGTTTACCTTGTGCTTCCGCATCAGTCAATGTAGTAGCAACTGGAATATCTAAGTATGTGCTTGTTGCTATTGTAGTGTTTATTCTTGTTCTAATATTATTTTGATAAGTTGTAAAATTATTTGCTACTCCTGGAAACGCATATAACCTAACACCACCATTGTCATACGTAAAACTTTCACTGCCGTCTACTTCTGATGTTGCTGTCGTTATTTTATCTTCCGTTGAGCCATCTGCTCTAGCCATTCCATATACAGAATCTTCAGCACTGTAAAATTCTTGTGCGCCTTGTGTGCCGCCATTGTATAAAAAATTTAAATCATCTTTACCATTGAACATTAAAATATTTTTACTGCCTAGTGGAGTAACACTTGTCCAATTGACAATAGTTGATTGATCCTGTACTTGATCATCTAAATCATATGTGTAAAAACTGTGATCTGTTGATAGGTATTGGTCAACATTTAAGAGTCCATTAAATGTAACAATATTTTTTACTGATGCATTTTGTGAATAATTTGAATATTGTAACGCCAATTGTGCACCATTACCGTAACCAATTATTGTAATTTCTCTTGTATCAACATTATCATAGTTACTTAAACTGGAAATAATTGAATCAAGTAGAGCAATATCATCTGCTTTAGATGTTTGATATCCTACATTCCATTGATTGTTATAACCTTGAGGTGCTATTAAAATTTTGTCTGTGATAAAATTGACATTAGTTATGCCGTTTGCTTGAGTAAATCCATCGTCGTGTAATGAAATAACAACAGGAATTTTTTTGCCTTCTAATGCTGTGCCTGTTGTATCAGGTACTACTACCTGTGCAGTTCTACTAAATCCTGTTGATTGTTGTTGCCATGTTTGTGTAAAACTTATTGTACCTGTCGCTAAATTTTCACCTGATACTGTATTTGCGTGAGATAATCCTTCACTGTATAATAAACCAGGAACACTTGTATTTCCTACGTCTGGTTTGTAAACGTTAAAAGCCAAACTGCTTGTATTCAAAACAAACGTATAAGTTGTTCCTCTTTCAACTGTGATTGTAGGATTATTTCCGACCACAGCAGTTCCTTTATTTAAGAAAGTAAATGCTCCTGCTGTTTCATTTACGTTGAAATCTGGTGCTGGCGGAATTACTGGTGGTGTGTATGTGTTTGTGATTGTACGGACAGTAACATTACCGTTTACGTCTACACTAAATCCTGGTGACTTATACCCGTAATCTGTTTCAAAAGGTTTAAAAACAACTGCCATTATGCTACATCCATATTTATTATTCTGTTACTTGCGATCCACCTACCAAAGCATTTTGCGTGGCGAAATAAGTAGCACCAAATATTATTTTAGAACCAGTATATTTTTCTGTCGCACTTTTGTCTGCTGGATCAATTTTAATTCTTACATATGAGTTATTAACTTCACTTGCAATCTTGATTAAATTGTTTCCTAGATTAGATCTACCATATATTGATAAACTGCTTTGATTAGGACTTGCCGCTACAAGTATTTTTAAAATCTCTTTATTGTTTGTATCGTAATCAACACTGATTGTATATTCTGCAGAAGTGAATGTATTCACGTGCCATTGGTCAAGTATCATGCCTTCTTCTACTACAGAATATGGCCCATTATAAGACAGGTTCAAACCGTTCTTCATTAGAAGAGTATTTCTGTCTCCTTTTCCAAAAAATCTTGATACATCAAACATATAGAATAATCCTTATTATAGTGTATTTACCTATTTTAGAACTATTGTATTACTACTGTATTTTGGGTATTACTGCTTGTTTTTGCTCTGTTTAAGCATCTTTTCCACAGACTTCACAACCTTGTCTTCAGTTTGGTCGTCCATAGCCATTATTCCCTCATTCAGCCTATCGCTGAACTCATCTGATGTGATTCTAATTGGTGAATATACTCTATCTTCCAAACCAAGGTCAATAATATCTATATTTTCAGCATCAGGAAATGATGTGTTTATAGGATATGTTGAACCTATTATTACTGTGGCTGTTCCATCAAATGCATAAGCAAGATGTTGTCCCACAGAATCACAGCCAACAAAGTGATTGGTCTGTTTAATCAATGCCATCCATATTCTAATATGAACATTCATAGGTGTTGCCACTGGTGCCGACATATGATTTTTAAATTCTAATGGAAATTCACTCATCATCATTACGCCATACTTTTTAGATAGTTTTCTTACAATACTCCAAATGTTTTTAAGTTCAATACTTCTGCCTGTAACATCGGAAATATCAGGTTGTTTACCTTTTTCCATTTGTTTTTCAGTAATTTTTTCAGGTTGAGCACCTCTTCCGAAAGGTTGGACCACTATAATTTTATCTTTGCCTGTTTTTTCTTTAACTTCAGTAATCATTTGTCTTGCCATTAGCAATTCTTCTTTACTTAATCTTATTGTAGGCTTAGGTAGATCTCTTATACCTTTGTTATTGATAGCAATATCATATGCCTGGGCAAGGCTACACTTTTGATTGTAATATTCCCATATTCTGTAAGGCTCTGGTGAAATTAATTCTCTATCTTTCAGCATTTCTTGAAACAAATTTTTGTGCCAACTGTCATATGCTCTAAAATGAAATTTAGGATGACCTTTGAATACATCTGTACCACCTTCACAAACTAAAATTGGATCTTTATCTGGATTTTCTTCTAGGTATTTTTCTACTGCTGGAATAGAACTGATCATTCTACCCGCACCACCGTTTAAGAATATTGCTGTTTTTTTCATTTATTTGCTACCTTTATTAATTTGTTATATTCAGGCAAGTACAAATACTCAATTTCGCTGTGTATCAATGTGCGTACAGCATCTTCTAAGGTTTCAACTAACGGTTCACCACCTAGATTGAATGAAGTATTGAATATTATAGGACAATCTGTTTGTTTATGAAACTCTTTGATTAGATCATAATACAAAGGATTTTGTTCTCTCTTAACTGATTGTATTCTACAAGTTCCATCTACGTGTATAATGCTTGGAATTTTTTCTTCTATGCCAGGTTGACAGTTTACAGCATACATCATATGTGGAGTTTCTTCCATTCCTCGTAAGTCAAACCATTCATGTACAAATTCATGAAGTATAGTTCCAGCAAATGGTCTGAAATATTCTCTGTGTTTAACTTTGTTTACATGGTCTTTACCATTAGGGTCTCTTGGATCATACAATATTGATCTGTTACCCAATGCTCTTGGACCGTTTTCACTTGCTCCTTGGAATATTGAAACAATATTTCTTTCCGCAATAATTTTTACAACTTCTTCATTTGTTGCCTCTGTTAATTCTACGCCATCTTGAGCACAAATATTTTGTATTTGTTCATCTGTATATGTTCTTTTTGGACCTAGGTATAGTGTAGGTTGGTCAACTTTCTTTTCTTTTGTTTGTGTAAGGCTGTAATAGAACAACATAGCCGCACCCATTGCCGTTCCCGCATCATTTGAAACTGGTTCTGCGTAAAAATTAATACCATCCTTTTGTAAACTTTCTAGATAATAATAATTTGCCACACAATTTAATCCATATCCTCCAGAAAATACAACATTTTTACATCCACTCATTTGTACTGCTTTGTAGATTAAATCTAAACATTCTTTCTGTGATTCTTTCTGCACTGCGTAAGCCATATCTCTTCTGTTCTGCATTTTTGTCCAATCATCTTTGTCTTCTGATTCAGGATTCTGATCTATAAATGGATACAATCCGCTGTTTACTAAAGAAGCATTAGGGTATGTTGGCACAATTAAGTTTCTGTTTGATAATGAATAGTGTCCTTCTTTCTTAAACAATGGTGGAATGACATCATTTTCTTTTCCATAAGGAAATAATCCCATAGTCTTTCCTGCTTCAATGGCACTAAATCCGCAATATTGTGTTACTGCTTCATAAACTTTCACAATTCCTGCTCTGTCTGTGAATAATGCTTGGTGTGTTTTGCCAGGTTCACCTATTGAATCAGAAGCAAAGTCTGGATAAAATGCTCCTGGACTGGCTTCGCCTGTTCCATAATGTTTGTACAGTGCATAGATATCATTCGGATAATCGCAACTAAAAATACTTTCAACTTCAAACACAGTGGTTTGTCCTGATACACTATTATTGATTGGAATAAAAGTACCTGCACCGTCCACTATAACTGCTACTGCTTTATCAAATCCTGATCTGTAAAAAGCACACGCGGCATGAAGTTTGTGATGGATATGTGATAAGTCAATCACTTGCGGATGTTTTGTATCAAATATATGTCTGTCAATTAATCCTAATTTTCTTGCTATCCCTGTATAAACATCATCACCTGAATAATCAACTCTACCAGTCGATCGGTCATCTAAACTTTGTGTGTGAGCAACAACAAGATAATCAATTTTGTCTGTGTATTTTAAAATTTCAACCATGGACGCATATGGACCACCATCATATTTTCTTCTAGATAATCTTTCTTCTTCAATAGAAAATACTACTTCACCGTCTTTTAATAAACAAACACCTGCATTGTGTCCTCTGGCTATTGCGGCTATGTATCCTGTTTTGTTATATTTTTCTATATCATCCATAATTAATCCTCTATTGGGTCGCCATTGACAGCGGCAACAACGTAATCCTCTATCTCTGGAGTCATTGTCATTATTTGTTCTTGTTTTCTACTGATTCTTTCATCCATTGTGATCCTAATTGGATCATATTCTCTTGTCATTTGTCCTAAATCTATAATGTTAAATTTGTCTGATTTGGCGTATGATGTGTTTTCTGGATATGTAGCACCAAACACTACACTCGCTGGTGTATCTACACTGTAAGCAAGATGTTGTCCTACAGAATCACAGCCTAAAAAATGGTCTGCGTGTTTGATGATTGATGCCCATTGTCTTAATTCTACTTTTTCAGGCATAGCAACTTCATCTGGGAATCCAGCATCTTTGAAATCTATTCCAAACTCAGACATTAACATAACAGCAAAATCTTTTTCTTGTAATTTTTTAATTAATCTTTTTAAATTGAAAAACTCTATACTTCTATTTGTTTTATCTACAAAAGAACCATCAATTTGTTGTATTGCTCTACCAAAAGGTTGTACAACAACGACTTTTTCTTTTTTAAGTTTTTCTTTTACTTGGTCAACTGCTTGTCTTCCTGCTATTAATTCTTCTTTACTCAATACTAATGTTGATTTAGGCAGGTCTCTTATTCCTTTGTTGTTGATCAATATATCAAAAGCCTGAGCAATATTACATTTTTGATTGAAATATTCATGAACTCTGTAAGGTTCTGGACTAACAATGTCCATGTTGACTAGTTTTGTGTGAAATAAATTTTTGTGATACATATCGTAAGTTTTAGAATCCAGTGTTGGATGACCTTTCAATATGTCACACACTCCTTCTATAACTACTATAAAATTTGGATCGTTTCCTTCTTCTTGATATTTTTCTAAGGCTGGAATAGCAGATATAATTCTGCCCATGCCCCCATTAAGTAAGAATGCTTTGGGTCTTTTTTGTTCTGTGCTCATTTGTACAATTACTTATAAATTAATTTTTTGTAGGATTACAATAATGATTCTATGGTTTTATTAATGGCATATCAGGATATTTTAACTTCCAGTGTTTAATATGTCTAAAATTGTCTCTTATGTTAACCCATTGCTGTTTACAGGATTCAATATTTGCTCTTTCTTTAGGATCATAAACTAATCTCTCTAATTCTCTATCGCACATTTCAATGTGATCATCGATATCTTCCCATACGTCTTCGTCCTTGTGTTGATGAAGTCTAAATGTTGGCTTTACAAATTTTCCATCTATGTATTTTAAGTCATTTATATAATAAATTTGATTCAAAACATGACCCCAATCATAATCCCACACAATTGGATTTCCTTCACTGTCAAGTTGTCCAACATCTTCTTCATATGCAGGCACAGGTTCGTGTTCGTATGTGTTTGTCAAATAAGATGCTTCCCACGGATGTTCTTTAGCATCAATAATGATTACATAATGTCCAGGTTCAGGATGACAAATTCTTTTTTCCAAGTCTTCCAGAGTAGGTGCTCTCCACAAACATTCTGCAACAAGACCTGTGGCTTCTTCCACTGCGAATTTTAAATATCTATCGCCAACGTAATATGCTGTGTGTGTTTTGTTTTGACTAAAATTATTAATATAGGGTTCGTCAGGAATCTCCATTTCGAACGGAAAATTATTTAATTGATCTTTGTGTAACATAACTAGAAATACTTATTTCCAGCAACTATGAATTATAACTAAAAGTGATTATTATATTTTTGGATTATGTCGCTATTAATGTTGCCGCGAGAGTTACTAATGTACCGCTTGTATCAATAGTATTTGGGCCAACTGCTGTAACTGTGCTTGTTGGATAGTTTTCCGCTCTACCAATTAATCTAATACGTGCTTGTAAGTCCGCCGCTGTTGCACTGTTATCACATACAACAGTCATTGTACCACTGTTGTCGTCTGTAGTACAGTAAATTAAAGGATTAATTTCTTTGCAGATTGCTTCTACTGTTTCGTCAATAGCATCATCTTCACCTCTTAAATCAACTGCTGTACCGTTTGCAATTTTTACTAAAATTTTAAATGCAAATGCACCTGGGTAAAAAACGTTTCCTGCTGTTGAAAGTCCAGATCCGCTTACTCTTGTTAAAGTTGCCATGAGAAATTATTATTTAAATGTTGGTGATTGTGGGAACGGAATTTTCCAATGTAAAACATCAGCATACTTTGTTTCGATACCTTCTAAAGTAGTTTTGTATGCTGTAATTGTTGCAATTTCGCCATCACTGTATACATCATCTCTTGCTAATTCTGATGTACAAGCCGCTATTTGTTGATTAACTCCTTCGAAAAAAGATTCTCTTGTGATTCCGTGTGTTTTAAATTCTGGCATCACAATAGCGTTGTCCACATATTTCATTGTTTCAATGTTGTAAATTTGTGAAAGAAGACCTGTGCCATCGTTCCAATAGTGTTCCCAAGTTTCTGCGTTGCCTTCAGCATCTGTTGTGCCTAGGTTTTCTGTGTAATCAGCAACTTCACCTGTTGTGTAGTGTCTTGTGATCAATGCCGCGTGTAAAGGAGCCGCGTCTGCGTCTATTACTCCTGGAAGATGACCTTCCATTAGAGGACCTTCATTAGCCACCATTTCATCTTCTGTGTCACCGTTACCGATAACGTTAACAATATGACCAGTTTCTGCGTGATATTGAAATTTAATGTATCTATCGCCGTTGTATACAGATGCGTGTTCTGTACCGTCAGAAAAATCATCAACGTATGGTTGATTTGGTATTGCTATGTTAAATGCTTTTTCTATTGCCATTTTTTTTATCCTCTTACAGTTTTATTTATCAAATTACTATTAACTTGCTGGAACAAACTTGATTCTAACTCCACCAAATCCGCCTCTGATTCCGTGATCTCTTACATCAGGACATGGGTTTGGTGACAGTCCGCCTGCTCCTACAGGTAGATAATTGTTACAACCTTGCATCTCATAACATCCGCAAGATCTTGTTGATCTCCAACAGTGTGCATCTGGACTACCTTGTCTTGGCGTTTTAGTTGCCAAGTTTAGTGCCGCATACCACTGAAATAATTGGTTACCTGACCATTGTGACATCGGAGTTCCATCCGATTCTTTTTGGAAAGTAATCAAAGAACCTTCTTCTGAAAATAGACCTGCCGGTGTAGCCACGTGTTGTTGGAATCTACACTTACAGTGTGGACAACAACCAAAGAAACTAGCACATGAAAACTGTCCGCAACAGTTTTTACCTGCGTCACCGCCGTATCCTAATGAACACCAGTGACCGTTACAAACGTTACATACTAGTCCACAGTTATCATTGTTGCATTTTGTGTAACAGAAACCTTGTGCTCTGAAACAACAGAACAATGAAGAACCTGTAGTACACATAGTTTTTCCACCAAATCCACCTCTTGAACATATACAACCATTTCCGTTTGATGCTGTTATCCAACAAACTTCTGATTGTTCTGAACAACCTGAGTGACATAGTGGGTGAGCATAACAACTGTGTCCTGTTTGACCAGTCATTGTATCACCTGCTTCTACTGTTATTTTTTTCTGTACGTATGCACCTGCGTTACCTGGTAATCCGTCACCACAACAACACATTCTAGCACCTGAACCACCTGCACCCCAAACTTCAATAGTCGCTGTGCCGTCTACTCTAGCAGTCCAACAAATACCATTACAAAATTTTGAATAATTTGTACCTGAAGTGTATGAATAAATGTATCCAGTCTCGAGATTCTCTTCAATCATCTCTGCTGGGTTTCTAGTAGTTAATAATCCTTTTAAACTTGCCATACTAATATTTATTCCTTCCTATGGTGTCGACGGCAGATCGTATTCATCTGTCGGTGACACAAACTTGATTCTCATTAACCATGACCACCTCTGTGTGCGTGATCTCTTACGCCATCACACGGAGTTGGACCTTGTCCTCCAATACCTGCTGGAT
>Ga0181591_10002658_pt1 | contig 15389 bp, 14 predicted proteins | sample 071ome_33_FD_133757 | JGI IMG/M metagenome (GOLD analysis project Ga0181591, IMG submission 133757) | Coastal salt marsh microbial communities from the Groves Creek Marsh, Skidaway Island, Georgia - 071412AT metaG (megahit assembly) | ecosystem: Environmental > Aquatic > Marine > Intertidal...
AAGGCTTCGTCCATTAATTCAGCCATTTGATTTGACAGTTCTTGATATAAATCATCTTCGCCATGAATGTGACCCATATCAACATCACCCTCGGCTCCGCCATAGGGATCTTGATTATCTTCCCACTGGGCTTCTTGAACCGGAGGAGGACCAAAACCGATACCACCAATCATACCGGTCCTTGCCTCGGTGATCAGTTGTTTAAGTTGTGATTTTGATATTTTCATAATTCGTTCCTATAAATAAATGCCGCAGCAACCCAGCATGTCCATCACAGCATCAACATCTTCATTATAAATTCCACTATAGGGATCTTGTGACATACTTTCGAGTTTTTTAAACAATGACATAAAAGATTGCCTTTGTTCATCTGTAATAAAACTTTCATCAGTTAAATCACCCATTTGCTGATCAAATGTTTCTAAAATTATTTTTCTCAATTGTGTTTTTGATAGTTTCATTAGTCTCTCCAGTGACCTGTAAATTGTTCACGATACTCATCGGTATCACCACCGGCTGACGAATAATCACCAGAGTGAAGGAAGGCATCAATTCTTTCCAAGGCCTGGAGAACAGGTTGAAGGATCGACGGTTCATCGTGCAATAATTGTTCAATATCAGCTGCGGCCGCATCGACCTCATTAGGCCATGATGAAGATGTTCCCTCAAAATCCTGGCTGAGAACGTGGTCTTCCCAGGCCCTCACAATAGCATCAACAAGCTTGTACTCAAGTGGACCTGGTTGTTTATCTTCCCGGCGCGCCTCTTGGACAGGAGGAGCAAAGCCAATGCCACCAATCATACCGGCCTTTGCCTCGGTGATCAGTTGCTTAAGCTGTGATTTTGATATTTTCATAATTATCCTTTAACCTGCAACAGGTTCGGTGGTGCCACCAAGGTCGCCGGCAATTTTCTTGAGATCAAGCTGGCATATTGCTTCACCAACCTTCTTTGAAAAATCTTCAGTAAAGGCTTTTGACATTGTTTCTCTGACAGCACCGGTCAGGTAACCATCAGATTTAAGCCCCATATATTCAGGAATTTCCTCAACAGCAGTCTCTGCCATGGCATCAACCAGTTCCGTGGTGGCTGTTAGACATTTATTGTCACCCAATAACATATCCTTAACATCAGTCATTTCAAGGTTACCAACAAAGTTGATCAACACCTTGGCAAATAGAGAGTCCGCCTTAAAGCCCAAGGCCCGGGCTATCCTAAGTGCAATGCCTTCTTTGATATTTTGTAAGGTACCACCGGCAAGGCTCATCAGGATATCCATGATACCCTCTTCAAGGAGCTCACGATTACGATTATTTTCAACTTCTTCGCGGATTAATTGTTGTAATTCTGATTTTTTAATCTTCATTTTTCTCTCCGATATTTCATCAGGCTTAAGATAAGGATCCCACTCAGCATACTCCATACCCATGCCCGGGTCCACCGTACCCATGTCATCTATTAGATCATGTGCAACTTGAGCAATCGCGGCTCGAATCTTTGGATCATTAATACCGGTAGGTGTGAGGTATCCAACCAAGCCAGCTTGCCCCAGCTTCATCATTAAATAGTGATTTGCACGAATGCTTCCAAGCAATTCACGTTCATTAAGATCCAGTTCCCCACTCAAGGCAAGGGCGACCTGTTTGGCGTCGGCCTCATCAAGTTTCATTTATTATATCTCAGTTCCGGCGTTGGTAACCACAAAGTCGAGGGCGATAAATTCAACCGAACGAGTCGGCTGCAGGTAAATTTTACCTCGAACCGTGTTATTTTCAACATCCCCCTGGGTTGTCGCTGTGGTGTCACTCTGCACCTTAAACCTGTCCAGGCCCTGTTGCTGCTGAACACGGAGGAGGATCGGTGTCACAGAGGCGGAGAACCTTGCGAGTGTCTCTTCACGGTTAGGCTCAAAGATGAAGGTATTTGCCACAGTCCTGACCTGACGGCGAATATCGATGAGCAGGCGCCTAACCTTGACCCGATCCAAAGCGGTTTGTGCTGCCAACAAGGTTTTCTGCCCGAAGACAGCAGGACCACTGCGGCCAGGGAATGCCACAATCGGGTTGATCTTGGCGTCATAAAGCTGATCAAGATTCGACCGGTTGAGTTTCACCTGTGTATCAAGAATTGAAGCCAGGGCACCGCGAGCAAAACCGGCTGGTGCAAACCAGGGATGTGCAACCCTATCATTCAATGCCATAACACCAAGGACACCAACTGAAGGAGGAACCTGGACATTTGTCTGGGTTGTGGGATCTGTTACCACCACATCTGGGTAATATGAAGCAGCGAATGAAGAATCCAAGGCCCTCGACTTGAAGTTTGAAACTGTGTTTCTAACATTCTGGACCTGGATAGATGATGTGACCAAAGTATTAACCGCATCGTATTCTTCAACATCCATGATGTAAAGTGCGTCAAAACGTTCTTCAACAGTTTGGATAGCATAATCTGTCACTGCTGTTTCGCGGATACCCGGTATTGCAAGGAGCTGAATATCAGTATCTGACTTTTCGCCCATCACATCCAAGGCCTTGCGGAAAGCACCAACAGTCGGGCCAGAAAGACCGCCTTGGTTTGTGACATCGTCCATTTCGCGGACAGCGGCCAGGTTAGACATTGCAAGCTTTTCATCATCAAAGATATTGAGTCCGTCAAAGCCACCCTGCAAGAATACTGAGAACTTGAAGAACTGCTTACTTGCAAGATCACCAAAATCTTTTGCAACATCAAGGAATCGTGTTCTAGAATCACCGGCAGTGTAATCAGCCGCAGAGGCAGTCGCAGATGTCATGCTACCTAGGACACCATTTCGACGATATGTTGCCGCAACCCACTGATTCGAATCAACAACATCGCCGGTTGTGCCCGTTAAAATCTGGACCCTTTCCAACGTGAATTTATTGTTATTGAATGTATCAGCATCAAGGACAACTGAACCGTCATCTGCAGTGCCCTCATTGTCACCTACGAGTGAATTCCGGTATGTCGTGTGGTACAATGGCATGTATTTTGTGTATGCCTTGATGGGCGACCTGACAATATCGGGGGCATTGTTCTGGTTGGGCTCGCTGAGGCTATCAAGTGGCTCAAACTGAGCACCCCAATAGAGTTGACCATCGACGCGGCGCTTCGGTGCAGTGCCGACCGCGATTGTCTGCCTAAAGGGAACAGGGGGCTCAACGGCACCTGCCAGGAATGATGAATCAACAGTGTCTGTACCTGTCACTGCCAACATGGTATTACCGGCTGCGGTCGTACCTGAAGTAACCAGGTGCCAAGGACCACGGAAACCAACAGGCAATGCAGTCTGGTCAAGGTCGCCTCTTTCAAGCTCCGGGCTAAGCTCAACCCTGACATACTGAGAAACATTGGGGTAATTTCCGTCAATAACCAGCTTCTGGCCGTCTAGCCTCTGGTCAAAGTCCCAATATGAATGTTGGTCACCAATAACTCTAGCAATGTACCGGTCAGAAGTAGGATCGAGTGTTAGGCCCCTAAATTGTTCCAAGGCCTGGACTTCACGATCATCGTCAGAGAAGCGTCGAACCACAACATCAAATGTACCATAATTGTTGTTTGCGTTAGTTGACTTTGCAATATTTTCAACTGATATCTTCAGGCGCTGGTTTGGCCAGGCACCGTCATCAAGTGAGTGGAAACGGAACAGGTTCTTATCTGCACCACCAAATTCCTGAGATATGATGTATGGGGAGAACGCAGTTACAAATCGGTCCTCAAATCCTTCAAAGTTAGGAGCCTCGGTTGAACCTGAGTTTCTTGATTGAGAGCCAGTAACCAGGAATGCAGCGTGATTAACTGAACCAGTAGGACCGCCTGTCATTATTCCGGATCCAGTTACTATGGCCTGCGCCCTATAAACATCGTATTGCCTATATAGGACGTGACCCTTTTCTTCAATCAGTGTTGGATCGGTATTAAAGACATCCGCAAAATAGTTAGGGGCGGTTGGTTCAAATGATGCTGTTAAGATATTTGAAGAGCCATCCTGGTTAAGACCATTGATGAGCATAACAAATTCTTGCTTAAACGGATTAGGTGTAGTAACATCGCCTAGGTCAACATCACCAATTGCGCCGCCACCATTATCTGTTCCCGCGGTTGTACCATAACCTTCGCTATTTGCATTAGATGCAGCGAGTGCCTTGAGGGGTGTGTTATTTGTGAGATTGACACTGCTCAATGATAGCATAACGCCGGAAGGTGCCATCAAAACACCGCGAATGATAGGTTGAGCCCTATCATCACCCGCAGCAACTAGGCCAGCATCCTGCAAGTATGTAGAACCGGCCGACTCTGACATAAATGCACCCAAGAAATAAGTTCTACCCAGCAGGCCGTGTGTGGAATCTTCAGCTCCAGCGGAGGCATTATCTCCGACTAACCCGTTGGCCTGTGGCAACCTGTCGCCAACAACAAATCCGGCGTTTGTTACCTTACCGGCATTAACCCCAGAATTGGACCGACGAAGACCGTCGCCAACACCAAGAACTCGAAGATAAGTTCCTGCCTGAGCATTTTGAAACCATTCATTCATTGCCAGTGGGCCAAACTGTGCTCCGTCAGTCTCACCAAATGTGGCAACAAAATCTTGCATCGATGGGAATGTTACCGGGACAAAAGCAGGACCGCGTTCTGCGGTACCTATTACACCGGCAGGGGTACCCTGGGGTGTTCTGGCTCTTGGTCCTGATAAATCGATTTCCCGAGTGCTAACACCTGGGCTTCTAAATGTTAATTCAGCCATTAGTTATGCTCCAAATTCCTGTATATAGATATTAGTCTTACTCAAAAGATACGCCTGCATTTGTGATAATAAAGTCAACTGCGATAAACTCTATTGTTCTCGTTGGGACAAGGACAATCCTACCGTTTAACTTATTGGACTCAACATCCTCTTGCGTGTTGTTTGTGTTATCCATGACAACCTTGAATGAATCAATTCCCTGCTGTGCCTGAACCAATGCCAACTGAGGTGTGACCTGATTAATGAATCGATTGCGTGTTGCCTGATTATTTTGTTCAAATAACAAGCCTTCAGCGATACCTTCAACAATTCTCTTAACTTCAAGCAACATTCTACGAACATTTACCCTATTAAGGGATGTTTGTGCCTGTTGCAATGTCTTCTGACCAAAGATTGCAAATCCACTATTTGGGAAATTAGCAATCGGGTTAATTCTGTTATCATACATATTGTCACGATCTGCTTGAGTCAAGCGGGTCTCAGTATTCACAACAAAATCCAGGGCACCGCGGTTAAATCCGGCTGGTGCAAACCAAGGATAAGAAACCTTGTCATTAAACCCTAAGGCCGCAAGCGCAGCAATTGAAGCAGGCATAATAACCCTACGATTATTATCTGTATCGTCAGCAACAACATCGGGGAAGTATGTGGAAACATAATTGTTGTCAGTTGCCCTTCCCGCAAATTGTTCAACAGTTTCCCTAACATCTGGCTTCAAGGTATCACCGGCAAACAATCGAGTTGACGTCGTACCATCCTGAAGACCGTATGCAGGAACATCCATTAAATATATTGCCTTGGAATATTCTCTTGTCTTGTCTCCGGCATAATCAGTAATGAATGGATCCCTAATTCCCGGTATTGCCAAGATGTTTGTATTAACATTGAAAGGATCAGTCATTATTTGGACCGCAGACCTGTATGAAGCAACTGTGCTATTTTCCAGACCACGACCGGACATTGTGTTATCTGCAGTATTTGCGAGACCCAGGCCACCGTTGACTGTTGAACCTGCCTTACCACCCGATTCAGTGGATGATGCCCTGTCATTCATGTAACCTACATCGCTATCAAGAATGTTAAGGCCATCAAAGCCTCCATGCATTGGCATACTGAATTTTGCATAGCCGGTAAATCTGTTAAACACAACTGAACTAGAGTTAACAAGCGTTGCCAGAGTGACCCTATCACCGCCCGTTGAATCAATAACAGTTCCTGACACTGCACTCACGACACCATTTCTAATGTACGCTGCTTCAAGCATGTGTTCACTGGCAGAGCCGGTAACGTCAGCAGTTGTCTTGTTTCCTAAAGCAACCCTTGCTAAGGTAAACTTATTGTTGTTGAAGTAATCAGCGCCTGAACCTGTAACCAAAGTATCAAGTTTTTCAACACCAATAAACTTTGTATAAGCGTCAATTAGCGGGTTAGGAAGTGATGAAGCGTTAGCATTTAGAACTGCATCTGAAACCGTTGCCTCTTCAGGAACCCTTTCAAATTTAACACCCCAATATAGTCTAGCGTCAGCTGTTTCCCTTGTTCCTGGTGCGCCATCAAGGCCGCCGGCTGTTGAAACAGCGCCGCGGGTCACCTTAAACCTAAACGGAAGGGGTGGAACAATTGAACCTGATAGGGGAACGTCTTCCCCGGCGACCAGGCGCCGACCGACACCGGAATCACCAATTGCATTACCTTCATCATCAGTTAAGGCAGAGAAACTATCGCCTGAGACAATCTCTGTAAGTGCGTCATTTGTTTTCAGGGTCGGAATGCCTCGGAAGCCAAATGGGAGTGAGGAAGGTGGTATTTCCTTACGCTCAACCTCAGGCCTAACAATTACACGGACCCACTGTGAAACATTTGGATATTTTCCTGTTATAACCAAACGCTTTTCATCATCATTTTCAGCATCAAAATCATACCGAACTCCCTTGTCGCCCATGATTCTTGCTATATAACGCTCATCATTTGGATCCAGGCTAACTTCTGGGAATGCCTCAAGAATTTCAGATTTTGTATCAGTGTCACTGAACCTACGAACCTGAACTTCAAATGTTCCGTATTTATTTTTTGGATCGGTGCTGGCTTTCAAGTTTGCAATTGAAATCTTAACTTTATCATTTGCCCATTGACCATCATCAAGTGCTTCAAAGTGGAATAGATCGTGCTCAACGCCACCAAATGGTTGACTAATTACCTGGGTTGTTTTTGCGGTCGTGTACCTTGTGTCAAAGCGACCAAACATGTTCAAAAACTCAAGATCAGACTGTGAATTTGCAGATGTTGATGTAGAGCCCGTAACTATTGCAACTGAGGCATTACTACCTGCGTTAAGGGTTGCTAGCTCATTTTCAACCGCAAAATCTGCATAGAGGACATGTTCCTCTTCCTGGAATCTACCTGGATCTGTATTGAGAAGCTTGCCAAAATAATTTTTTGACGAGGGATCGAGTGATGCCGTATATATTTTTACATTTTGATATCCCCGTGCTGTCCCAACCCGATTTGTGAAACTAGTCGATGTTGAAGAGGATATAAATAATGCAAATTCACCGGATGCATCTACACCGTGAACGCTATCAGCGGTGTTAATATCAGCAGCTGATCCGGACCCGACAGCCATAATACCGGCCCTTGTTCCAGATGCCAGCATTAACATACCTCTAACGATGTTTAGGTCGCCAGAAGTATCAAATGAACTGTTATCCGTAAATAATGGCATGCCATACTGTTCGTTTGTTGCGACAGTGTGTTTACCAACTATAAACATTACCGCGCCATTTCTAACTGAGTTACCGCCAACCGATACCTCAGCTGAAGCACTTACATAAAAACCTGCACCGGTTACTGTGCCCCATTGGGCCGTATTTTCAATGTCGCTAGTGGATGTGTTTGCGCCAGCACCCAATACCCTTGTATATGTAAGGGCGGTTCGGTTTTCCAAAAACTTCTGTGCAGCATATGGTCCAGCGCGCTTGGCGTCTAGATCACCAAAAACTTGCTTAAAATCTGCGAATGTTCCAACTGTAATAGGCACAAATGCAGGGCCCTTTTCGGCAGTGCCTACAACGCCAGCTGGCGTCCCCTGTATCGATTGCCTGCGCCCACTGAGGTCTATTTCTTGCTCAAAAAATCCTGGTGAACGAAATGTCTGTTCGGCCATGAGGCTAATCTCCTACAATTCTCTACATATAAGTATGCTCTTGTGACCGTTAAATCTACTCAACTATGATATCACCTAGGTTTATTTCGCTTTCACCTTTCAAAACTGTCTCGCCACGATTAGGTACCTTACCGGTAACCCTAATCTTAACTTCTTTAACTTCACCCGTCGATGTATCTGTGATTTTTCTTGTTATATATTCACGAGCTTCATTTTTAATATAGCCACCTACGTTGGCAGATTTATCAGTGCTTGAACCAGGAGCCCGAGTATCAGCAACATTTCTTGCATCACTTGTTGCACGATATGCGCCGTCACCATATTCATAACCAGCCGCTAACTTAGCTGACTCAATAGGATCATCACCCATTGCCTGCCCGGGTTGATAATCACCCTCAGCCTGTAACTGATCTAAAACAAAGGCGTTAACTTCACTAGAAATTGGGCCGCCTTCGGGTGCAGGTCTCGCAGCTGAATCAACCATGGTAAATTGAATTGTTGGTGCAGATAAAAATGATCTCACGCCACTGGGCATTCCGGGTGATTTATTGCCCACTAAATAAGCAGGCACATTCATATTAAATGAATACCTAATAATTCTTTCATTATCTGTAAAATCGTCGTAGTTACTTCCTTGTGAAAAATCGCCATCCAAGTAACCCACAAACCAGTATCCCTTTTTTGTCTCAAGCCTAAAATGGGGAACCTGCATATTTTGATATGATGACATCAGTGTCATTAGCATATCATTCATTTGTGACGTATATTGTGCCCAAAAAGTAATCTCATAATTGGCTTGATATTTTTGTGAAGGAGGAATTACAATTGTTTCATATATGTTATTATCCGGATTGGGTTGTAGCACTTTGCCTGAATCAAGCTGAAACCCATCGGCGCCGGTTGTTCTTCTTGTACCCGGTTGATCAGAGGCATTTTCGAAACCTAACTTGTTTAAAACCTTTTGATATCTTGGATCTCTTTTACTCAACCTTCTTTTTATAACAATCTGCCCATCATCTTCTGCACCAAAAGAAAGGCTGCCATTATTTTGCACATTATTTCTCATAATTGAAACAAGGGGTAAAATTAGTGCACCCTGATCATCTCTTAAAGGCTGCTTTCTTCTCAAAAGCGCAAATCTTTCGCCGGTTGCAAATATTGCAGGAACCCTCTTTGTTTCATTGCCAATTTTGACATAAAACGGTATTTGAGAATTGAATAAATCAAAAATTGCGCGATCAACATCTTCAAGCGTACAAGGCGGAAGCTCAAAATCCTCAGGAACATTTGTCCCCTCATATCCAGAACCTTCTGTAAATTTGTGATTTACTTGTTTTGTGAAACTAGTTGACATTCTTAAGTCTCGTCATAAAATGATGAATCATCGTCTATATCAGAACCACGAGGACTAACCTCAGCAGGACCAGATATTGGTGCGTCCAAAACGCCTTTATCCTGAAGTGCCCGGGTATCGTTTGTTTCACCCAATCTATTCTCATCAAAACCACGTTGCTGAACAAAAGTTTCCTGAGTCGCCCCGTCGTCGGTATAGGCTTCATCGGTTGGCCCTATTGGCTTAAACCTGATTTGTCCCTTCCTGGCCTGTTTACCGGCCATCTTAACGCCTGTATAGTACTCAACCTGTCCATAAATTTTCTTATCAAAAACAACCGAAGTTATCTCAAAGAAAAATTCACCATAACTATAATAATCACCTTCTCGGACATCGATTTCTTTATCAATAATATCACGCCAGTGAACATATATTTCTTGTGTCAGTATTTCTTCTGAACCAAAACGATTTGTCCGAACTTCTTCAGGCTGCCAATCAACGCGTGCCTCTAACTCGATAGGTGGATCAAAAACCTTTTCGGGAGCTTCGTCATACACAGTATTAACTTCTGACAAGTCTTCACGAACAGAATAATAATATATCTTTTGCCCAACTACGTCCTTAACCAATTCCTTGGTTATGTCAGATATAAAATCAAGCTCTCTAGGTGTAATAAATAATCTAGCCATTTATCACCCCATAAAAATACTCAAACCATTTGGCATTGGTGCTAATTTTAAAAGCCTCTGAAGTTGTTCTGCGTCATTAGCGGCGCGCTCAAGAAGTGCGCTATGCGTTAATTTATCCAACTGTTCCCTGAATTGTGTTTTTAGATTTTCTTTTTCAGTTTGAGCTTGATTAATGAGATCGGTACCATTTAGTGTTAAATCACCACCCGGAATTGGAACAGTTGAAAATTTTGATCTAACCAAACCAAGAAGTTCTTTACACAGTTGTAAGCAATACTGTCTAATCCATTGGCGACCAATTGAGTTTATGTTATTGAATGTCAAGTTACCAATTGGTGCATTTGAAATTCCTGATGTACCATAAATCGTATCATCAGGCCACGCTGAATCAAATGGTGAGTCAGCCAATAAAGCACGAATCCATAACTTTTGCGGTGACCTATTTTCAACAACAGGTGTGGGATATATTCTTATTTTTGTGCCAATTATTCTGTACGAATAATTTGAACGCCTAACCCTATTTGAAAGATCAAGTTGACCGGCCCTAAGAATATCTTCAAAAACTGGGAGGACGTAAAACACTGTTTCAGGCGTAAATGACTCGAACGGAAATTCATTTGCCAAATAGTTGATTGCGCTCGTTGTGTCAAAAAATCTATATGCCGCTTGAGGATTAAAGTGAAAAACCTCCGTTATCCTCATTTTACCCCGGGAGCCTGAAGCCATTTGATCCGCCAGCGGAACACCGGCGGTATCCTTTAACTCAGTGTAAAGATCATAATCTTGCCTACCAGGTTCAAGATCAATAGAACCTGATTGGTGATTTAAAGAACCTCCCACAAATGATTCGACAGCAAACATGTCTGCGATCCTAAGTGGGAAATCCATTGTTTCGCGTGGAAGTAAATTTTCTGAACCATTAGGCCCAATATTAAAAGAGCCTGACACTGCAGAACCTGTGGCAAAGCCCATTAGGTTCATAAGTGTAGACTCTAGATTGTGCACATTAATTATATGGCTATATTCAAGGACAGCTTCTTCAAAGCATGCCCATATTTGCTTTTTGGTCAATTCAACTGATAAAACGTCATCACCCAACTTACGTTTAACAAACGTAACCATATTATCTGCTTCAGCTATAAAACCAACATCAGCATCAAAAAAACCAAATGGTGTTGGATTTTGTGTTTGGGTGAATAACGCCATATTCAGACCTGCCTACTAATATGTAGGCAGTTCGCTATCATTAAATTACGTTTCGATCCGTAATTCTTGCAGTTGGGCTGCGAATGATTGCGACAATCCTGTCAACTAGTTGAGCAACACGTGACAGCTCTGCGCCCATATCACCACCAGAGGCAGCAGGTGCAGATTCAAGTGCGGCAACCCTCTTTTCCAAAGCAACAACTTTTCTCTCCATTGCAACAAGTGCGCCGGCCAATTTGTCAGAATCAACTGATGTTTTTGATGATTTTGGCATTTTTAATTTCTCCTAATTATTTTTTACCAATGAGGCTTTTTATAAATCCACGAACTTCTGATTCGCTGATATTATATTTTTCTGCCAGGCTTGATATATCAGGCCTATTTGAAATTGTTTTTTGTTGTTTTCTAACAGGCTCTTTAACTGATACTTCAGGAGCCGGCTTTTCAACAATTACAGGTTCGCTCTTTTCAACAATTGTTGGCTTTGCAACAACCTTTGGCTTAGCAATAACTGAGATTCCAGAACTTGATTTCTTGCCTGTTGAAATAGAGGCCTCGACCTTAAGAGCCTGCTTGAGATCAACATTAAAAGTTAAGGGCTCAAAAAATCTCTCTTCTGCAATAACCTCAAGTTTACCGCGGTATGTTCCTTCATTCATCATTTTCTTTAGTGAAGGAACGTCAACCTTAACTTCGCCTGCTTCATCAACACGCCCAGGAAAACCTATTGACATGTCACTATCCTCAATAACAAACCTTACCTTAGCAGGCTCGCCTTTTGTGCCCTCAATTATAACACTAAAGGCTAATTCATTATCTTCATCAAGTTTTAACTCAATTGTTTCCATCGTTATTTGAACCTAGTATTGTTCTTGCTCTAATAACTATTCGGTGCGCGACATTCTTTACCACCTTATTAAGCCACTTAGCAACAACGCGGGGACCAGAATACCTGTCTTCTTCATAAAATATTGCCATATCTTGCCCCTTAATAGTCTCCTCCACTATCTCTTCATTAATCGTCAGTAATTTGGCACTAATAATAATTTTCTTTAATTTTTTGCCAGATCCCCTTATGATCTTTTTAGCGGCAACAATTACCCGGGGAATTGGTCGTTGCGGGCACTCACCCAATCCACGGGTCACAATTGTATCAGCAACAAAACCTCGAGTTATCAGTCCGGGTGTACATGGACCACAAGGGGTTCCTAGTGACATTAGACCCTGACCCTTTCATACACACATGTTGATGTTGCTGATCCAGTTATATCGAAGAGGTTAAACCTGGCAATTTCTGTAGTATTATCAACACCATAAAATATCATCTGGTTAACAGTTTCATCAATTATCCACCTACCGCCCTCGATATTTTCAATGAATGAAACAGATCCTGAAACCTGCGCCAATACAGTTGATATACTATTAATGTCAGTTTCTAAAAGAACGATACTCGCGCTAAGTTCCTGAACACTTGAACTTATATCATATGTAGCAGAGAGTGCCAGGTCAACATTTGGGTTATTTTCTTCATAGTTATACTGTTCAATTGCATACACTATTCTTCCAGCAACCTCACCGGAGTCCCAATATATTGAACCTCTAAAATCATCTGGAAATGAAATAAATGATGCGTATATACCTGTCCCTACCGCAACCTCATATATTCCCGCAGTTGTCCTGGCTGTGTTGGTTGTGCCATCAGTGTTAAGAAGTGTGACGCCCACAGTTCCAGTAAGGCCAGTCCTTGATTTTCCAAAATTAACTGTTTTTAATTGTGATAATGACATTATAGATTCTCATCAATAACAGAGGAGGCTGTCCGAACACCATTTTCAACAGAACCCGAAACATAAACTGTTGAACCGTCGCGACCAAAGAATTCAACTTTATCAGTTCCGGGTGAAACACCGTCAATCGTAACATTAGTTTTACCTGCAACAACGGCAAGAATTGCTTTGAGCGCTTCTTCAAGGGTTAAGTTATCAACATTAACAAGATTTAAATCAGGGGCCGTAACCTTTGTCACAAGGCTTGAAACTGTTGAAATTGATACCTGTTGGCCCTGAACAGGAAGAAACGGAGAATCACCCTCATCAGTAAACATATTGCCGGTAAAATTGACACCATGATCGAGAACAATTCTCCAACCATTCGTGAGGAAGAACGTATTACCCAAAAAATCCCCACCAGGCAATGGGTCACCACCAACTGATCTCATCCCCTGAAGGTATTTTGAATTATCCCTAATAAGAACCCACTCTTTCCATGCACTATAAAGCTCAGGCTCAATATCAATTGTGTCAACCTGTGGCTCAATATAAATAAGTTTGTTAACCCCGTCAAAAGTTACCTTATGCTCGAGTTCCCAATCTTCCCAGAAATTTGGCCACAGTGATAATAGCACATTATTTTCCTACATTTCCTGATGCGTAAAAGCTGAAGGATCACAGACAGGACGACCCGTTTGGGGATCTAGACGTTGTAAAACCTGACCACCGTTCTGCTGCCACTCAAATGGTGAAACAACTTTCAGCGGTTCCTTGGGTGCAACATCCCAATCAAAAGTAAATTTTTCCCATGTCATACCAGGTGCAAATTGTTTTTCAATAAAGTCCTTAAGGCCATTATCGAATACGTCCTTTCCTTCTCGTATTCTAAACAGCCGATACCTAACTTGCCTTCTCTGGACAGTTCCCGACTCAATGCACATAATCAATCGATTAATTGGCATTGTTTGCCACTCTCGATCTATTCTTGTCTTAGCCAATGTAGCTCCAATCTTGTATTATAGATTATAAATCATACTTCATCCTAGGTTAACCCTATGAAGGATTGGAGTAGTTTCTCTCCAGGGCGGCAACAAGCGAAACGTTATTCGCCTTTGATCTTTCAATTGTTGCGGTGGTAATAACGTACTGAGCGGTATCCAAACCAATTGCGACAACAGTAATGGGAGCATCAGTTCCCTTAGATGCAGTCCCGCGCTGAGTATTGTTGTCATAATCAAAGGTAAATTGAATACTTGTGTTACCACCAACAGAACCAGAGATGTCATTACCATTTTCATCCTGCACAATTATTGCGTCAGGTGTTGAGAAATCACGGCCCGAATCATCGCCGGCATCATCATTGGTAAAGTACATCCAGTACTCAGCGGCACTATCCTGTTGCAGGTTAATATTGAATGAAATGGAACCAACTGCCACAAAGGCGAAGACACGGTCGGCACCGGTTGCATCCCTAAATGTAACGTTGTTAGTGTCTGTGGCGTCAAGGCCCTCAATGTAACAGTCGAACATAGTTGCCGTCGGTGTTGCGAATGACATCAGGAGGTCAGTAACATCGCCACGGGAACCTGACTTACTATAATCAATGTCAGTTGGTTGTCTTAGTTCATGCTGAATAAATTCGTAAATATTACTTAGTGTTGAATCGTTTCCAAATACCTTCCAGTGGAATGAATACCACACATCTTGAATTTGTCGGCGGTGGCCATCATAACCTGTAATCGTTGCAGCAGATGCTGACTCTGCGGTTAATGTATCGGTCGCAACAAGGATAGCGGTGTCATTACTTGATGAAACAGTGGCAAATGACGCAACTGTGAATTCACCATTATTCGAGGTTGAACCAGCGACCGCAATAACAGATCCCGAAGTAAATCCGTCTGTTACCCAACTTCCTGTTTCACGGAATATCCTATCTGGGTTTGTATCCTCAAACGTAATGTTTCCTGTTGTACCAACCTCTTTATCAAGCTGCTTGTATTGGAGGTACATACCGGGAAGCACAATGCGATAATCAACGTTAGTTTGTGCAACACCCGGGAAAGGATTGTCAGTAGTATCAACCGTAATCACAGTGTCACTACCTACATTGGTAATTTCGTAGGCACCAACAATATTATCTTCTCCCTCAGAGATAATGAGGATATCATCAACTGCAACGCCTGCTGCAGTGAACCCTCCTGCAGTTGATGTCAAAGTGCCTGTAGAGTCATCGACATTAACAACTGATCCATCATTTGCAACAAACCTAACCCTGTCTGTTGTAACAGCGCTAAAGTCTAGGCCTGTATCTCCTGCAAAGGGTCCATTCTCAAGTGTATTAATTGTCAAAGTTGTTTCAGAATCCACCGAATCAATTGACCAATAACCTGCATCAGAACCTGCACCTGATATGAATAGGGTGTCACCAGCAATCACACCATTTGTCTGGAATGTTGCAGCT
>Ga0181591_10002660_pt1 | contig 15382 bp, 15 predicted proteins | sample 071ome_33_FD_133757 | JGI IMG/M metagenome (GOLD analysis project Ga0181591, IMG submission 133757) | Coastal salt marsh microbial communities from the Groves Creek Marsh, Skidaway Island, Georgia - 071412AT metaG (megahit assembly) | ecosystem: Environmental > Aquatic > Marine > Intertidal...
TCGGTGGGCTCGGTTGGAGTCGTTGTATCGGTCGGCTCAGTGGGAGTCGTTGGATCGGTCGGCTCAGTCGGAGTCGTTGGATCGGTTGGCTCAGTTGGAGTTGATGGATCGGTCGGAGTCTCGTCTTCAATAACGGGTTCTTTCGCGTCTTCATCAAACTCTAAATTTGCACCATAGTTAGGGGCAGCTAAAGCAAGATCGGTATAAACACGACCTTTTTTCGCTTGCAATACAGGTAAGCGAGTGTTGCTATTGGCATCGTAAACCCAAATACCATAACGGGCTTCAATACCCTCTAAAGAGTCTTCTTCGTGGCAAGTACGGTGCACACCGTTTTCTTGTTTCATACATTGGCTCCAACTCACCAACATACGATCACTACCATCTCGATACGGCCAAAATGCACTGTTCCAACCACTCACAATCGCTGTCGAAGCATCCACATGCACTTGATTACCGCTTACTTCTTTAACGTTTACAAACTCATAAACAGCGGTTTCAGCATCATTCGTAGCATTGGCTTGAGGGCCCATTAATTTAACGATTTGCCCACCCATTAAAGGGGTTTGTTTACTTTTAACAATAGATAGCAAATAACCGTCGTTACCTTGAATAATGTTATCGAATTGTAAATCTTTGGCTAGATTTGCATCTTCATTCACATAAATTTTTTCAACCAGTTTTTGCTCATTCTCACCATTCGGAGCTACACGATATACCGAAGTTGTTTCACTGGCTTTTCCGGTTACTAGGCAATCATTTTCTTCGCTGTCACAAATACTTGACTGGCTTAAACGCAAGAATGCCATGTAGCCATCTTTTAATGCTGTTGCAGTTAAATCTTTAGTATTACCTTGGGTTAGAACTTGAAGTTGACTACCATCTCGCTCCATAGAATATAAGGCCGTAACGCCTTGGTTAAAGGCATGGCGATCAGACGAGAAAACGATTGAATTGTCATTGGTATATGCAGGGTTGCTATCATTACCAGAGTTAGCTTGTGATAAATCAGGAATAACGCGACGTAAGAACTTGTCTTCAAAATCGTACTCGTAAACATTCCAAGTATCTTCTGGGTTTTCAGACTTAGCACTGAAAATTAAGAAACGTCCATCGCTGGATACATTTAGATCTTTAGCATCATAACCAGCACCAGAAAACACCTGTGCAAGGATGTCTGTTTCATTAGCCTCGCTACTGATACCGTCACGTACCAACAACTTGGCACCAGGATGAAACCCAGTTGGATTATTGTCATTTAATGCAAGTGCTTCTTCTTGAGTTGAAACATCCCTTGCCACATAAGCGAAAGGTGTACCTTCAACAATGGTTTGTTCTTGACCAGACTCATTATTTAAATCTAGATCTTCGCCACATGCGCTTAATAAAGATGCAGCTAATAGCGGCAAGGCGATTTTTTTCTGTATAAAACTCAAGTAAGACATGAGTCTCTCCCCAATTTCCATGTTACCAGTGTGGCACTTGTTGGGTTACAGAAACGGTATACGGTCACAATAATGTTTCTAGGTATTTTGGATTAGATAAGAAATGTTACAAAACGTGACTGCGTTCAAACCAAAGGTGTGAAGAGCCGCATTTGTAAGTGATTACTACTTTTTATCATTCTTTTTTGTAGGAAATCTCTGATTTTCTAACAGATTGGACAAAATCCAGAAAATAGACCAAAAAAGCCAAACGATTAGCTATAAGACAATCATTTGGCTTCAATAGTGCCTGTTTTTAGTGACTAAGAGGGGGTGAAGTTAAAAGCATATTCAACTTTTGTGGCTATACTGTCAGACTGACCAAAATCTAACTGCTGAATTTTAATCAGCATATTTTTTATTAATTGGTCATCGTCCAGCTCACTGTTGATAACTTTTGCTCCCTCCACCTTACCATTTGGCAAAATGGTCAGTGAAAATTCAAAACGCCCCCCTAAATCTGGATTTATACGCAATGCTTTATTATATAAAGCATAAATGGCACCCTTTAAACGTTCCATCACAGGCCGAATACTTTGCATATCTCGTGTCTGCTGTTTCTTAGGGTCATAGTGGTATTGGGCCGCACTTGGAAGCTCAATGTTCATTAAAGGGCTATCGATATCATCAGATGTATGGCCTTGCAATGCAGCACCTTTCGCATTTACGGTAATATCACTGGCTTTTAGCCCGCCGCTTGTGCTGCTAATGGCCTCTTGCCCTAGGCGAGAACGACTGCTTTTTTGCACCTTGCCACTATCCGATACCACAATATTTTTCTTTTGCTGCTTCTTCGCAGTAACTGAATTTCGCAAAGCGCTCATTTGCTGTGAAAGAGCCGCCATGTTTTGCAGACTGGTTTTTGCCCCTTCTTTCGGCTTAGCCTCTTTTTTCACGCTTTGAGTTTTTTGCTCTGGAGGTGGCTCGCTTGGTGCTGGAGGGGTCTCCACTACCTTAGGTGGATCCAAAATCACCTGAGCGACCACTTTTTCTTCTACCTCTTCACTTTCAAAGAAATTTGGCAAAATGCTCATGACAATCATAAAGGCAAAAATTGGAATCACTAAACGCTTAACTAAACGCTTGAATTTCTCTTGCTGCTCTTGTTGCTCATGCCATGGTAAAACCAAATCCAAAGCGAGATGATCTAAAGTACCGCTATTCATAGGGCCACTATCTAACGCTGCACTACTCATGGCTGCCCTCCATTGGATAACGCACTTCCAACCACCTGATTTACGGCCAATGCAATATCTCGGAAATTTTCTTGACTACAGGTAGCCATAACGCCTTTTAAAATAAGGTAAGGAACGTCTTTATCGCCCATAATAGTGACAGAGCGGCCATTTTTTTTCTCAAACTCCGTTAACTCGCCTTTTGTTAAAGCCACTTCTTTTAATGCACTGGCAAGCGCTTCAACAGGCTTTCCATTTGTCTGCTTTACCGCATTGACTTCAACAACTTTATTGTCACCAATACTGATGTATTCGTCGCCAATGGTAATGAGTAAGTCATTTTGAAAAGAACCTTTTGCCTGGGAATCTGGCAAAGTAATAAAACTGGCCTTTTCAATTTCTTGGCTATCTCCACTATTCATCAATAAGAAAAATACCAAAATAGTGAAAATATCCATAAGCGAAACTAAGTTTAATGCTGGTGATTTTTTCGCTTTTTCTCGCCTATCAAGAACCGTACCTTGCAATGCCATACTAACTCCTACTGCTTTCCAGCATCGCCAAGGGAAATTTGAGGAAATAATTCCACTTCAACCAAACTAGCAGCTACCACTGTTTGATAGGATTTAACCGTATCCATAACCGTGATCAAAGTTTGATAATCTAAATCACTGGATGACAGTATTAATGCGTCTTTTTTATCACTGACCTTATTTTTAATCTCTTTAAGCACAAGATTTAAGGTTTGAAAGTCTTGAGATTTATTTTCTAATAACGGGATTTTCTTTACCAAAGAGCCGGTAGGAAAGAACACTTCCATTCCATCGTTACGCACCACCACCTCTAATTGAGATTGCTCAAGTGATGTGGCCGAAGAACCACCACTGAGTTCTGGCAGGTTAATTTCCATAACCGTCACTTTGGTAAAGGTCATGCTCATTAACAAAACCGGTACAAGTACGATCATTAAATTCATGAAGCTAGTTACATCAATATCTGCTTCATCGGTGCTTTGACGCTTTACTTTGAAACTCATAAATCACCTTAACCTAAGATTAATTATCTTTCGGCAAACCTGCTTGTATATTGCGATTTAAGGTCATAACGTTTAAAAACTTCACACCTGCCATTTCGATACTTGCAATAATGGCATTGGTTTTATTGGTTAAAATTGCATGACTGACCAATAATGGAATAGCAGCAATCAACCCGAATGCAGTGGTATTCATGGCCACAGAAATAGAGAGTGAAAGCAGTTTTGACTTTTCTGCTGGATCGGCATTAGCAACTGCAGTAAAGGCTGCAATCAAACCAATAATGGTACCTAATAGACCAAGTAGGGTTGCTACATTCGCTAACATAGATAAATAACCTGTACGTTGTTCCAGGCGAGGAACTGCTTCCATCATACCCTCACTCATGGCTTGTTCTACATCCGCACGCTGTTTGGTCACTTTCATCATATCTAGTCCACAACCAATCATACGAGATACGGGAGCATCATTATCACGTGTAAAAAGAGTCATCTTGTCGTGATCATCTGTACGTAATAGGGGTAGAAAATCATCAAACGCCTTTAAATTACGTAGTTTTTCTGCATTAAGGAAACGCCAGCGTTCGACAGTAATAGCGATACCGATAACTAACACTAAGGCAATGGGGTAGATAAACAACCCACCATCCTGAAAGAAATTTGCTATTGATGTAAATATGTCCATGTATCTTACCCTTTAAAATTCATTCAATTTTCTTAATTTATAATTATTTTCTGGCTACTGGCCTTCTAAATTCATTTCATCATATATACGCATAGATCGAAGCATGACATCTCTATCAACCGTATCGATACTTTTCTCGTATTTATCTTCTTCTTTTCGATATAGGTTTTCAGTGCTGCTCGGACCTTGCCATGATACAAAATAACTCACGGCAGGTTGTTCTTTATCACCCACGATTTGGCTTTCAAGTTTTATTGGCTCTTGAGCAATACAATGCAATGAAAGAAATGACAGTAATAGTATTAATTTTTTCATCATTTTCATCCTTCTACACTACTCATTAGGGTACTAGGATTCACCTGCTGTTTAGGGTCAATAAAACTTTTATCAATTCCGGTTCGACTTTGTATTTCATTAAACCAAGCAATGGCTTGCTTATTTTTATAGCCATTTAAAAACAAATAAGCCTCTATATGCTGCTGGGCTTTTTCCGGCTGATTAAGGTACATATCGTATAAAACGCCAAGATTTAAGTGGGCTTCAGGGCAGTCTTTCCAAATACCTAATACCAGTGTCAAAGTGTTTTGTGCCACATGAAACTCTCCCATTAAGCGCTGTACTTTTGCTAAAGCAACATAAGCATTAATATTATCAGGTGTGATTTTTATGGCTTTTTGGTAATGACTTTGGGCTAATTTATATTGCTTTTCTTCCATAGCAATATTTCCTAGTAGCACCCAAGGTCCTGATAACGAGGTATCTTTCTGAGTAATTACGCTCAGCTTTTGTTTTGCAGTAGCAAAGTCATTATTTCTAATTGCTTTTTTGGCTTCAATAAATAAAAGCACAGACCCTTTATTGATCTTACTTTTTATTTGTAAATATGGGTTTTCACTTGGTACATAGGCAATGGCCTCACCTTTTTCGTCATAGGTTTGTCTAGGCAGAAATTGACTCGTCTCTTTTAAGTCTACCTTTTGCCCTGCCAATGGAATTTTAGTTTTATTACCCGCACAAGCGATCAGCATCGAGCACGTTAATAGAATCCATATAAATTTAACGTATTTCATCACCATACCTCGCTAATTCTTCTTCTTTACCAAAACGCAATGGCGAAAGTTGCTTCATTGAATCAAAACTTTTCGCAATCCAATTATTGAAGTGACCATCCCAGCTTAAATCGATATTATTTTGGTGAACTGTAATTGCTAAATCAGCAAACGGCTGAGATTGTTGCGCAATGATGTCACGATATAGATTTAGGTCTGATTGGGATAATCCCTTTGGAGCTGGTGCGTTATTGAGCTCTTCACTAAATGATTGATACATGCTGGCCATTTTATAATTGGCCTGAGTGACAAACTCTAGAATGCCGTATTGAATGGCTTTTTCATATCGGGTTGTCGCATCTTGAACATAGCTATTTTTGCGAGCAATGCTCTTATCTATTGGTTGACGCAAACTGCGACGATAAAATTCCCAAGCAAAATAATCTCCATATTTAGTATTGGCCCATGCCCCCAACCATCGGCTGCGATCCGTGCGTTGACTACCTCCGTCTTGATCTCCAGCAATAATTCGACGCAACCAATAAAGGTGACGAGTTTTATCATCGACTTTTTCGTAAAGATCCGCTAGATGATAACGTGCCTCCATTCTATTATCGAAAGGTTTTTCATATTCATGAGCATAATCACGGTACAGTTCGATAGCTTTATCAAAGTTTTCAATTTTCTTGTATAAACCTGCAGCAATAAAAAGTGCATCTTGTCGTACGGCAGGATCTTTGTCCTGCTTGTACAAGTTAATGTAGGCAACTGCCGCTTTTTTCCACTGATTATTTTTCTCATAGGCAAAAGCTAGCTTTCTTGGAAATTCGACAGCTAACTCATGATTTGGGTAAAGTATCTCTAGTTGCTTCAGCTCAGCTATCGCAGACTCCCATTGTTTTTGTTGAAGCAATAAAGAAACCGCATCATATTGAGCAATTACACGGATATTTGACTTAGGCGCAAATGTTTTAATACTTAATAGCTCTTTAACGGCTAAATCAACCTTAGATTTGGCTTTTAACTGCTCCGCTTTTTTGTAAATAGAAGCGGCAATTTGATCCGTCACCTCTATATACTCAGAATCCGACTTAGGTACATTCAACTTTTCTGATAAAATAGTTCGAACCAAGATATAATTATTTTGCGCAAGTTGATATTCGCCTTTTTGAAAATGCGAATGAGCTATAATGCCATAAGCGGTTTTCTTAAATTTAGGGTTTAAGCGCTTATGTTGGTTAATTAACTTATTGGCGATTGAAATTGCTCGATCAAACTGATTAATTGCAAATAAGGATTGGGCCGCATTGGTCAGTACTGCAATGGCTCTTTCATCCTGATGGAAAACATCGGCAAACTTCAACATACTGTCGACAGAGGCAGACTGCCATTTCTCAATCTCTTTTACTTTTGCATTATTCGATTTCAAAAATGCTATATGCTTTTCATAAGCAATTAAACTCGCATAAGCAGATTTGTTAGCAAGGCTTTTTGGGTTATCGACATAGGCAACACGATCATATTCCAAAGCAGCTAAATCATATTGCTTATTCTCAAAGTGAGCTTCGGCTTTTTTGTATCTAAATTGTCCTGCATTTTTCGAGTTGGGAAAGGTCGTAATAAACCGACTATAGTAATCCACCGCTTGATTGAGTGATGTTTCAGCCAACTCAGGTAAATGGCTTTCTTTGCTCTTTTGAAATTTTTTAAGCGCTTGTTGACCCTGACTATGATAGTGGGTTGCAAGTTCAATATAATATTGATTTAAATGCCCATAAATGGCCTTTTTCTGGTTGCTGAACTTCTTTAAGTACTCAGATTCAGGCCCATAAAGATCGACGTATTGCTGTTTTTCTTTTAATAAAAGCTCAGGAAAAGCACCCGTTATGTATACATCAATCAATTTACTATGGAATTCACTGCTCCGTGAATCCATTGGGAACTGCTTTATGTATTCACGATACGTCATAGCACTATCAAGATAACGAGTTTTATCTAGATAGAAATTTGCCAACTCTTGATACAAGCGCCATTCATAAGGCTTACCATTGGTAAGCTCTATATCGCGAATGATTTGAGCGCCACCTAGGTTCACCATTGCTAAACTCATGCTATGCAAGGTGTCATCAACTATCGATTGTTCTGAATTTGCTAAACGCTTATTTTGATTGCCACTCATTAATAAGCGGTCAAGTACAATCGCAAAATGATCTAAGGCTTCACGATAATTACCTTGCTTATATAAAGACCAGCCCAGCATATATTCACTGTTTAAAAGCAGCTTTCCTTGATCCTGCTTAACTGTTTCACGGTAAGCGCTTTCAGCTTTTCCATACCTTTGCTTACTAAAGTAAATATCCCCTAATCTAAAATATGCCTCGGCATTAGCTTTATAGTAGGGGTGACGCTCAACCAAACGCTCAAGCATTTGTTGTGCGTTATTGGTTTGACCTTCCATATCATACGCTTTCGCCAATTGATAAAGCACTTCTGCATTGTCTGGGCTATTAGGGTACTTTTCTAAAATATCCACATAACTGGCGATAGCATTGCGGTAATAACCTTGCTTAGGTGGCGCATTCACATTCGTCTGATTCGCATCCCCTTCTTGCATATTCACACCAGCAATACGACGTTCGATTTGCTCTTTCAAATATTGATCATCAACGAGATCAACAAGCTCTTGATACTCGTCTCTAACGGCTTTGTGATCTAAATTATTAAAGTCTAAGGCGGCTTCTTGTTCGATTTCACTATCACCTAAACTCGCTATGGTTCCTTTACTAGAACAGCCTACTAGCCCCAGTGTCACCGCCACAGCAAGCGCCGTTAATTTGAAGCGACCATGTTTAGTTGAATCTTCAGAACCAATCATGGTTGTACTCCTGTTTTTGACATTTGATCATCTTGAATGGTGTTCAGTGTTTTATCGTACAATCTTGCTTTACCTAATCGCGCCTGCGCCCAATAGTAACGCATCCGTTCTTCATGATTATCTAACTCGGCATTTACAACTATGCGCATGACATTTTCTAACTTGTTGATTAACCCATCGGTCACAGCCAGCTTTTGTTTAATTCTTTTGTGGAGTTTTTTGGCCCAGCGCACATTTTCTTCTGACTGACGATAAGGCTCTTTGATGGCTTTGATTTTTTCTAACTTATCTTCTAAAAAGGTAAAACTCTGATCGGTTGATTCTAATAGGGCCTCGAAGCGTTCTTGCTCTTCTAAATCCAGTGTCATGGTATGCAAACGCAAATCACTGATTTCATTTTCTAACGCTTCTTTTTGCCCCTCAGTTTTAAAGATAAACTCACTAATACTTTGACTAGTTAACCCCTGTTGGCGATATTGAATAATCAATTGGTGCTCAAGAGCTTGGCGCCCCCAGTAATTAAGATTATTACGCAAAGCGTATAAATCACGTAACTCTTTGATCACACTATGAAATGGGTTGCTCGACATTAACTCAATAAGAAATGGCGTTAGTTTATTATAATCAAGACTGGGTTCACTGCCGTACCAATCCGTTTCATCCATCATGGCTTCAAGGTTAATTACAAACTCTTCAGGAATTCGCTGTCCTGCAATCACTTTTCTCGCTTTCGCTATGGAGTCAACACCACCTGAAAATGCTTTTTCAGCTAGTAGATATTGTTTAAGTGCGCTGCGTGTCGCACCTTGCTGCTCATACAAATGGGCAAGTAATACTTTTGCTTCTTGCACTTCCGCAATACTAATAGAGCGCTTATCAAGGGCCTTCAAGGCAGGTACGGCTTGTGAAAAGCGGTTAAGCTTGATGGCTGTCCAACCATAACTTAACAACGCTCTATTACTATACAAACCAGTCGTGCGGACATTTTGCAGATACTGCCAAGCACCTAATAAATTATCACCTTCAATTTCAATGTGAGCCAACGCTTGCTTGGCTCGATCAGCCAAGACTGCAAACTCTTCTTTATTGTTTTTTTCTGAGTAAAGAATCACTTTATTCAGATTTCGTCGACTGTCATCTATTTGATTATTGCGCAGCTGACCAATGGCCAAGTTGAACAGCAGATAAGGTTCATAGGCACTGCCTTTAGCCACGGCGCTTAAGTTTTTTTCAACCACGTCAAGATATTGGTTTTTTATGTTGATCAATGTGGCTAGGTAATTAAATTCTTCTGAAATGTCATTGGGTACAGAACCCTGAATTCGCGCAAGACTTTGAGCAGCCTGATCAACTTCACCTTTGTTGTAATACAATTTGGCTAAGTAATACCAGGCTTTGTTAGCTGTCTCTTCATCTACCTGTGAATTTAATAGGTCATTAAAAATAGCTTGAGCTTCATCCGGTAAGCCATAAGAGAGAGTCATACCACCTTGTAGCAAACGGGCTTCATCCGCATTTCTTTGCAACTCATTAGTGGCTTTTGCATATTCGTAGCCCACCAATGCGCCAAAGTAATCTTGCTGATAATAATCAAACAAGATGGTGCCGTACTTTAAGTCTTTATCTGTTTTTGCAAAACTTGCTGAGCTCAGCAATAACAAGAATAACAGCCATGGTGATTTCATTATGCTGCTCCTGTTTACCATTGTTTAATGGTAAAAACCGGCTCTTGTTTAGCGAAGTCATCCATGATCGCCAATTCGATATATTGGCTGCCCTTCCCTTTAGTAAATTCTATTTCGGCAGCTCGCTTATAAGGGCGCCCATTCGGACCTAAACCTGTGAAAAATGCAGAAAGTTTATGCAAACCATTATTTAAGTTGGTCATGTGCAGACGTTGAATTCCCCCTCGCGCTAGAGCTTGACGCTGCTTCACACTGTAAAGGTGACTAGCAATGACTTTTCCATCCAGTTTGAGTTTGATGCTTTCTAAGGTGAAAAACTCACCCGCTTCTGTTGAAACAAAGACACTGGCTTGCGTACTAGAAGGGAACAATAATTCTTCTTCCATTAAGCGCAGATCTTTATTGAGTGCCACTACATTCGTCTTAAGCGCTTGTATTTCCTTAGATAACTGACTGACGGTTTCTAGGGCTTTTTTAGCGCTTTCTTGCTTCGCCTTAGCAGCGAAATCAATAGATTGATCACTTGCGTAGAGATTGAAACTGATCAGTGCAACACATAACGCGGCCCACTGCTTAAAAACTGACCTAGACATAATACGCCTTGCACACTAGGTGCTATCACTATAAAAATTATTAATTTGCGCCAAAACTTGACTGATTGTTTTTTATCCAAAAAACGCAAATATTGAGAATACGGCGTCATTATGTGGTGTTTGAAAATCAAAAAAGCAGTACGAGTTCAAATTCTGAAAAGATCCTCTAATTGTTTTGTTTAAATTTCAGCGCTGACATCTATGCAGCCTCTTTTATTTGTTCTATTAGTGACGACCGTCACACTCTGTAAGTGATCACTATGGGCGATGTTCCTGTAAACATGCGTACAATGGCTCGATATTTTGCTTGAGCCTCCATTGTTTATTAAGTGGCCGATATGTTTCGCAACCTGATTAGTTTTTATTTGTTACTACTAAGCCAGCTCTGTTTTAGTCAAAACGACACCCCTAAACGCTCGATTGACCCATTGCTTGTTGATCAAAAAAGTGCTGTACAATTATCCATCATTGATAGTTATTTGGAGCTACATACTGGCCCGGGGCGAGGCTACCCTATCTTCCATGTTATGGAGGAAGGTGAGACCGTCTATGTCCACCGCAGACGCACCAATTGGTTTTATGTGAGTGATCGTCGCTTGCGACAAGGCTGGGTCAAACAAGAAGACTTAGCGCGAACCTTAGCCCCTACTGGCTTGCCTGCAGCGCTACCTGAAACCAAACATGGTGACTTCCTTGCCCAACAGGGGCGAGTGGGATTTTCTCTAGGCAAGCAAGGCAGTTTAGATAACGCTTCTGTCATGGCGGGTTTTCGTTTACTTAGCTTTGCGGGCGTTGAGGCCGAATTCAGCCAACTATTTGGCTCCACCACGCAAGCCACATCCTATGGCTTAAGCATTATTGTGGAACCCATTAAGGACTGGTCTTTCACGCCATTTATCTCTAAAGGCTTTGGCAAGCAAGAATGGGAGAATAAAACCAAGCAATCAATCGGTGAGAACGGCGATGAATTTGACTACGAATACACCGGTTTAGGCATCAATTACTATATAGGCTATAGCTTTGTGGTCAGAGGGGAATTTCGCAGCATGCATTTAAGCGGCAAGGAAAGCTCACAAAATCAGCATGCTTGGCGCCTTGGCTTCAGCAGCTTCTTTTAAACGTTAAATTGGAAAGTGTATGAAACTCAATTTCGTCATCATAATAATCTTAAGCAGCATCAGTTTGTCTGCATATGCCAATACACAAGATGAAGATACAGGTAATGTGCAAATCAACCCGATTGTGATCGTTGAGCCCAATGAAGAAATTCGCGAAGAATATGAGGCGCAAATTGATACGGAGTTTTTCGAGCTTGGTGCTTATGTTGGCATTATTGGCATTGAAGATTTCAGCAGTGAAAGCATTGTTGGCATCAAGGCCTCTTTCCATGCCACTGAAGACTTTTTTTTACAAGCTAACCTAGGCAAGACAGAGGTGGGGATATCCGCTGCTGAAGAGATTTCTGACACTAATATCATCGTTGATAGAAACTATGAATATTACAATTTGCTGGTTGGTTATAACTTATTCCCTGGTGAGTCATTTATTACACAAGGGCTGACGCTAAACAGTACATTTTATTTAATTGCAGGCATTGGTAATACGGACTTTGCCAACGATAACCATTTCACCATCACCTATGGTTCGGGCTACCGTGTGATTTTAAACGACTGGTTAACCTGGAATATGGATTTCCGTAATCATTCATTTGAATCTCAGGTCTTAGCCTCCAAAAAACGCGTTAATAATTTAGAGTTCAGCACGGGCTTTACCGCTTTCTTCTAGGGAGTGACCGGTCATAAACTTTGGACAGTGTCACAAATTTTTACAAAACCCCTACAAATCCACTAACAAGCCTATAAAACAGGAATTGCATCCCAGTTTTATAGGCTTTGTCTGTCTAAACTGTTTTCATTAATTTGAATTCACTATGAGGCCAGCATGAATACAGCCACTTTCACTGTTTTGGCATCAGCTGTTTTGCTTTCCGCAAGCGTAATTGCCAGTTCGCCTTCTGACTATGACGAAGTGTGTCGATGTGTTGACCCCTACAATGGTGTTCGTCAAATCCCGGTAACGATCCGTGACTTCACAGATGCTCACCCAGATTTCGAAGGTGAATTAGGCAGTGAGCGAGGTATTGTTGAAGAGCAGCTAGGATTTGATGGCCGTCCTGTTTATGCAAAAGAAGGTGAATACAGCCGCACCACCTCAGGAAGGGATAATTTTAATCAGTGGTACCGCAATGTACCGGGCGTTAATACCAGCTTAAATCGCCAGTTAGAGATGATTGAAATCGCTCCGCAACTATGGGAATACAGTAACTCAGCGTTTTTCCCAATTGATGATGAGGGCTTTGGCAATCAAGGTAATGCGCATAATTACCACTTTACATTAGAAACCCATTTGCGCTTTTTCTATGAAGCCGGTGGTAGCTTTAGCTTCCGCGGCGACGATGACCTATGGATTTTCATCAATGGCAAACTAGCCGTTGATTTGGGCGGTGTTCATAATGTTGAAGAACAAGTGGTTTATTTGGATGATATTGCCGATGAATTAGGCATTGAGCCAGGCAACAGTTACTCGTTCGATTTATTCTTTGCCGAGCGTCACTTGGTTGAATCGAACTTTCATTTTCAAACCACGTTTGAATTACAGTGTTTATAAAAAGACAGTCAGTTAGACAAAAAACGGGAGCTTAGCTCCCGTTTTTTTGTGTTAGAACAGCGTTAGACAGTTGTTTTTGATAGTTCGAAAATAAAATAAACCAGCATCAAAAACAAAGCAAATACCCCAAAAAACTTACCTGCCGTACCTGAATCTTCAAATTCAATGTTATGCTCATCGGCATACACTTCCACCATGCCTTTAGCTTCAGCAAGGCTTAATCCTTGAAGTTGTCTAAGTTGCTTTATGGCTGCGACTTTTTCGCCATTATTTAAAGATTCAACAATTTTAGGGTCAAGTTCCATTTTAATCTAAGTCCTTTTTATTATTTTTTGAGTATTTTTTAATCAACTCTTATAGACTACCCAATTGCATTATGACTGGCAATCATCGGAGTCAATAACCCCCCATCAAAGCCAGTAACGCTTGTGGTATACCCTGTCTATTTATTCGACTAAATAAATACCATTCTTTTCAATTTTAATCCGGCGTTGCTTATACAAGGTCCCAATGGCCTGTTTAAAACTGTTTTTGCTGCATCGGAATACCTTCTTGATCTCTTCAGGCGTACTTTTATCGCTTAACGGGATAAAACCATTTTCACTCTTTAGTGCCTCTAGAACGTCACCAGCAAGACCTTCAACACGTGCAAACCCAGGCTTTTGCAAAACGATTTCGATTTTTTGATCATCTCTGACACGTTTAATAAAGGCCTTTAATTTATCCCCACGATTCAGTGATTGAAACACATCAGAATGGTAAATCAGCCCCCAATAGGTACCATCCACGATCACCTTGTAACCCAAATCCGTTTTAGGGCCGACAACGATATTCACCTCTTCACCCGTACTATAGGCTTTGGTTTCATCGGTATCGTATAAAAAGCTATCTAATTTGGTAGAGGCCGTTAAGCGCTCAGAGTCATCCAAATAAATACGCACCAGAGCCTTTTTGCCTTTTTCTAATTTATGGTTCTGTTCAGAAAACGGCACCAAGATATCACGAGGCAAGCCAATATTTAAAAAAGCACCTACGGGGCTTTCATCTACGATATTTAAATACGCAAAATCACCGACTTGCGCCAATGGTGTTTGGGTGGTGGCAATTAAACGATCTTCACTATCGCGATATATAAAAACATGCACCTGGCTACCCACTTCCATATCGTCGGTCAGATATTGTTTAGGTAATAGTATTTCACCGTATTTACCGCCGTCTAACTGTAAGCCTCGGGGTAACTGTCGTAGGACGGTTAAGTCATTAAAACGGCCAATCTGTAGCATAGTTATCCCATTAAGTTAAAAGTTGGGGGTTAAACGATAAAAGCTTTGCTCTAAAGCATTCAAGCCGTTTTGTTTGAATTTGGGTTCGTGCTCTAAAATATCTGCGCCATGCAAACGCTCAATTTTGTAATACTTTGAATAATGCTGTTTAACTTCATCGTCGTTGACAGAAAATGGAGGCCCTGTCATGGCGTTTTGGTCATAAGCCAATGTGATTAAACATTGCTGAGCGTTTGGGCAAAGTGTCATGATCTTTTGGGCGTAGGCCTCTCGCATCTCAAACGGTAACGCAATAATGGCGGCGCGATCATACACATAATCAACCTGTCCGATTTGCTCAGCCGATAATTGAAAAAAATCACCCACATAAACCGTCAGTTGCTCAGACTCATAACAAGAACCGCCAGCCCACTCAACAATACTAGGCGTGATATTTAGACGAGAGAAGACTTCTTTTACCGCCGCTTCGCTTAATTCATTTGCGACGACGCGGTGCCCTTGAGTGAGAAAAAAGTCAATATCATGGGTTTTGCCACACAAGGGGACAAATACACAGGCTTCTTTTGCTGGCTCAAATTGCGACCATCCTTGTACCAACCAAGGATGCGGAGCCGCTAAGTGGAAACCAATTTCATTTTTTTCCCATTTACTCAACCAAAATTCTGCTTTCATGAATATGAATTGTCCTTAAGTTGAATGTTAGAACGCAGGTATGCCCGAGCTTGTCGAAACGTTTCCGCATCACAGGCATCAAACATGAATACATCTGTATGAGTCGACCACCACTTATATTCACTATTTTTATAGCGAAAACCAACCATAATCATAGACTGAAGAACGCGTACAGATCGAA
>Ga0181591_10002664_pt1 | contig 15377 bp, 17 predicted proteins | sample 071ome_33_FD_133757 | JGI IMG/M metagenome (GOLD analysis project Ga0181591, IMG submission 133757) | Coastal salt marsh microbial communities from the Groves Creek Marsh, Skidaway Island, Georgia - 071412AT metaG (megahit assembly) | ecosystem: Environmental > Aquatic > Marine > Intertidal...
AAGCAATCAAGAGCTACAGTTATTTTTGTAAAAGCTGATGGTACTGATCGTGTAATGTATTGTACTTTGCATAAAGATTATTTACCAGAGACAATTGATATAGAAGAATATATTTCAAATAAACGATCAAACGAAAACGTTCTTGCGGTTTGGGACTTAGAGAAAAAGGATTGGCGAAGCTTCCGTATTGATAGAGTCACATCTATTGTCTACACTAAAGTATAAATAGTATTGTCTAAAATAGGAGGACTTGAATGATTGTGCTTTCTACTCTATCAATACAGTGGGCTTTATTCGCAGCCGCCAGTGCTACAGCTTTTATGATAGGAAAGTCTATTACTCAAAATAGTCAAGACCTCATTATTGAACGAACAATAATGTATCTTGTAGACAATAACTTAGTTCGCTGGCAAAAAGATGAAAACGGCGAAATAGAATTATTGCGTTTAGACGAATAACCATTTGAATTTGAACTAAACTTTTTAGTGTACATTCTCTCACGTCTGTGGTAGAATAGTATTATATGATGAAGGAGATAACGAATGGCTATTCGTAAAAAACGTAAACCTATGACACCTGAACAACGTGCCGCTGCAGCCGAAAGACTGGCGAAAGCACGTGAAAAACGTATGAGAGAAAATCCACCTCAGTTTAAAAACATCCATCCGAATGCTCTTAATCGTCCAGAGGATGATCCGTTTTATTTCCGTAAAGTTCAAGACTGGATTAAAACTCAAAAAGATCTTTTAGTTGGAGCTCGTAAATCTCTACGTCTCAAAGAGAAAGGTGCTGAGACTCGTGTAGCTCATATTCAAGCTTACATTGCTAATCTACAGAAATACTTGAGCACAGGTGAGTATGTTGACATGTTCTATGGTGAGTATCAGCAACATAAGATCCGCTATCGTTGTGTTGTTCCTGCCTATGATAAAGACGGTAATCAAAAATATTCGTATGGTGTATTCTATCAAGACTTAGGGTATACTTACACAGGACTAGACCCAGAAAAAGAGGAAGCATGATTGAAGCAGAATTCATGAACAAGTCAAAGTTCAGTAAGATTGTAGAAAAACAAGTTGTAGAAAAAAAGCTCGGCTACATTGACGCAGTAGTCGAGGCCTGCAATGCAACAAACATCGATCCAGAGGATGTAAAGAAATTCATCTCTCCTGTTATTAAGGAGAAGATTGAAGCTGAGGCTATGAGATTAAATTTCTTGCCTCGTCAAAATACTTTGTATTTTGAATAAATAGTAGTGTACATTTCAGTGCATATAACTTATAATAATACAGTAACATTTCAGACATACGGAGAAAATACACATGTCTTTTGCAAACTTAAAACGTAACCGTGGTAAAATCGATCAACTCGTAGCTGCTGCAGAAGCAACCGGCTCACAAACTCAGAGTAACAAATACACTGATGATCGTCTATGGAAGCCTACGGTTGACAAACAGAATAATGGTTATGCTGTTATTCGCTTCCTTCCAGCATCGGAAGGTTCAGACTTACCTTGGAACCGTTATTGGGATCATGGCTTTAAAGGCCCAACAGGTAAGTGGTACATCGAAAAATCTCTTACATCAATCGGACAAAACGATCCAGTTGGCGAACTCAATTCTCGTCTATGGAACTCTGGTATTGAGTCAGATAAACAAACTGCTCGTAACCAGAAACGTCGTTTACACTATGTGTCTAACATCTATGTTGTAAGTGATCCAGGTAATCCTGCGAATGAAGGTAAAGTATTCCTATATCAATATGGTAAGAAAATCTTTGACAAGCTTATGGACTCTATGCAGCCAGAGTTTGCTGATGAGGATCCAATTAATCCATTTGATTTTTGGGAAGGTGCTAACTTCAAGTTGAAGATCCGTGATGTTGAAGGTTATCGTAACTATGACAAGTCAGAGTTCGCTTCTCCTTCTCCTTTATCTCAGGACGATGATGAGTTAGAAACGATTTATAACTCAATGCACGATCTTCGTGAGTTTACAGATCCTACTAAGTATAAAACTTATGATGAACTTCAAGCTAAACTACAGTCAGTTCTTGGCGGTGGTGTGATGGGTGGTGCACCTAAGATTGAAGATGAAATTAGTCTAGGTGAAGAAACTCCAGCACCTTCCTTTAAAGAAGCTGCTCCATCAACTACAGCGGAAGAACTATCATCTAACGATGATGAAGACACTATGTCATATTTCTCTAAGCTAATTAATGATGACGCTGCTTAATTAAAATGGGTCGGCTACATCTATTGTAGCCGGCATTCCATTAGAGTTAAGTACAGTAGCGTTATTCGTTTGATTAGTTGTTTGACTATTATTCGGTGCAACTAACACTTGACTTTGGAAAGCATTACCAAGCTCAGTAAGCCTCGCTTGCTGGGCTTTCATCATTTCTGCTACTTCGTTATTTAAGCCTTCAATCTTTGCTGCGCTTGTTGTATTGCGATTAGCAATTCTTTCTTCGGCTGCAGCTATTGTTTCCGCTGTACCAACTCCAGCATCAAATCCTGGAATAGTGAATAAAGGATTTCCGGTAATTGGATTTGTAATTACCATCGGATCCAGCTTAAATCTTAAGTTCTTTGCTATAAGAAGATACAGTTGATCACCAAGATTGTTTACAAAGTTAGCTACTGTTTCAAACGCAGCTTTAAATCCATTTACGATTCTTGTTATTTCTAGTGTGAAAGATCCAACAATAATATCTTTCATTAGCATAAAGTTATCACCAACAAAAGATACAGTATTCTTAATGCCATTCCATATTGGATCTACAAGTTCAGTGAACGAGAAGCCTCTTAGAATCTCTGCAGCATTGGTCATGCCAAACTTTTCGAGCAACCAAGCAGGTATTGTAAAGAATAACAAGTCAAATGCTTCGGTGATGCCTTTAATCACACCAAGGAAACCACCTTCAACACCGGCTAATAATTTATCTGAGAATGTTGACATTTCATCTTCAGCCTCACTCGTAAATCCTTTATAGAATCCTGTAACAAAATCAATTACAGTTAATAAGATTTGAGTAAATGGGCGAAGTACTGTTTTCATAATAAACTTAATTGGCTTTAATACCGGTTCTAACACTTTAGCGGCAGAACCAATAAATCCTAATATGCCTTTCCCTGCTACGTCATTAGCTCCATCAGGAAAGTTACCAAGAATGTCTTTTAGTTTTTGAATGAATGAGAAGTCACCTTCACCAATCTTGATTTGTGGTAACTTTGGTAGCTCAAGCTCAATGTTTTTTACAAAGTCAACTGAAGCAGATACAAACTTTGGTGTTGGTATTTCTGGCATTTTAATATCAATTTTATCAATAGCATCTCCAGCCGCAGTAACAAATCTTGGAGTTGGAATCTCAGGAATTTTTAATTTAATCTGATCAACCATATCACCAGCAGAGTTAACAAATCTGCTGATTGGTTGCTTAATTTTTATATCAATGAAGTCAGTGAAAGCTTTACCAACACTATCAATAAATCTAGTTGTCGGCTGCGTAATTTTTATATCTAAGAAATTTTTACCAGCTTCTAGTAATTCCCCAGCCGCAGTAACAAATCTTGGAGTTGGAATCTCGGGCAATTTAATTTTACCAAGGCTTCCACCTTCAAACTGAATCTTTGGCAATTCAGGTAACTTTACTCCTTTGATCATATCAAAAATACTTCCTATTCTTTTAAAGAAATCTTTAGTACCTTTAATCATATCAGGAATTTTTAAAGCTCTAATAGCTGCGTCAGCTCCAGTTAAAGAAGCAATGGCCGCGATGCCAAGAGGACTAAACAAAGAACGTAAAATATTACCAAGTCCAAGAAGATTTCCAAATGGATCACCGCCACTAGCTTTTGACTGACTAGCCTTTTGCATCTGGTCAGCTGTTTTTTTAGATTCCCCTTTATCCTCAAGATCATCTAATCTTTGGCGGTCCTGTTTAAGAAACTGCTTTTCCATCAGGTCTGTGAGTTGCATAACCTCAAGAGTCGTATCATCTGTCGACTCTTTGTTTTCCTGGAGCTGTTTCTTAATTTCTTCTAAAGTCATTTTCTTTTCTGCGCTCTTTCGGTTTCCTCTTTGATATGCTCAATCAACATTGCCAAGTATACTTCTCTCTCCCATGGAATCATATGTTCAATCTCTGTTAGTGAATAATGATGGTGCTGCATTAGCTGAAAATTAGTCTTAAAGTAATTCACTAAAGAGTCATGAGAGAGACATATTACAAAAAATCTTGCATACCCTCCAAGGTTACGTTATTCTTTTCATTACAACTAGAACATGAATACTCAAGATTGTATTTCATCTTTGGCATTTTTTCAATATATTCACGAACAGCTTTAAATTGCTCTGACGTTAGAGATTCGACAAAAGATAGTTTCTCTTCTTCTGCTTCATCTTTAAACTTAATGTTCTCATCTTGTGTCATAACACTTTCAATACATTCTATTAGTAATTTAAAAGTCTGCTGTGTTTGTGTCATATTGCTCAAGTCTTGCCCAAGCACATCATTATAGCGTGGCCATTTCATTTTCAATGATACATCATCTGTCAGTTTAATCTTATCACTCACTTCAGGTGTTTCAACTTTAATATCATCTAAAGGAATACTAACTTCATTTTGTGTTTGACAATGATTACACTTAACACCGACAGTACTTGTTTCACCTACAGATTTAGCTCTGATCTGTGTAAAAGCATATTCAACATCAAAGGTTGTAAGTTCAGATGTATTAATATCATCACTTACGCATGCTTTAATAGTATCTACAATAGCTTGTAAAGCTTGATTGTTATCACCTGACTCTGAGGCCAGCATTAAAACTTTTTCTTCTTTTACTAAGTAAGGTCTGAATTTTACTTTTTGTTTTGTTGATGGGATAACGAGATCATACTTAGGGCTATCATTCAGTTTGGGCAGTGCCATATTTTACTCCAATCACTTCCAATTGCTATATGAAAGTTGAACATTAACTTCAACTAATCCATTTTGTTCATTGTTTAATTCAATTAAGTTTAGTGTAGTAGGAAAAGCTTCTAATAAATTCACCCCATACACCAAACTACCACTATGATCCAACTGTTGAATATAAACATCAGCTGAATATTCATTCTTATATTTTATTTCATATGTATTCTGATTTAATACTTTATTTTGCCATGTTTCAAAATACCTTCTAATACTATAATCATTGTTATCATAGAAAGTAAGTGAGACATCATCCTTTAAAAAACCATACGGCATCTTTTCAGTTTTAACGCCGATGGTTCTTTCATTTGTAGTAATCTGTCTACCAGGTAGCTGAGCTGCGTTACACATTACATTCAAATGTTGTTTATTATTTTCTGCGAATATGTCACCCCCAGCTACAACACTAAGTGGCAAATCAACTCGCCATAGGTTATTTCTAGCTAAACCATTCCTTGCAGAGATTGCACTTTTAAGTGATTCAATTGCCAACATTAGATAGCCTTCCTTGAATCTGAGTAGACCTGATTTCTTGAAGCTTTTTGGAAATCAGCAGTTGGTAGAAATGAAGCGATTTCCCATTCAGGCGGTGGAACATATGCAAACCTACTTCTAACATGTTCAGTAAGATAGTGTTTATAGCAAGGCTTAAAGTATTTCATCTTAGCCGACTTCTGCAATAAGTTATAGTTTAACTGAAAACGAGTAGACTCATCATATGTCATATTATTTGTATTGTCCATTAAAGCATCAAGGAACCGAGCTCTAAGAAGTGGTGGAAGATAGTGTAAGTTTAAACCATGAAATCCGCCAGGTGCTTTCTTAACTACGATAACTAAAGGAAAGCTATCATAATAAGGAAGCGTCTTTTTGTTTTTTGGATCATAAAAGAACATGAACATGCTACCAGGAATCTGTCTTGCTTTCAACTCCAGTGGTTCTTCTTTCATCATCGCATTACGGTTTGGAACACGAAGCCTTTGAGCTTTCTTGCGGAACCAGTCAATAGACTGTCGTGTTCTAGGCTGGATCCCAGCTCTAAAAGCTTGTAGTTCTAATTCTTTAAATAAATTTGCCATGTTATTATTTATATGAAAATCTTATTTTTTCTTCTTATATGGAGGCAACTTCTTGAGTGCCTTTGGTTTTATTCCCATCTTTTCAAGAGTATGCTCTGTCCAGATCTGAAAGTCCCATCCACGATCCTTAGCAAAAGAGTTAGCAGCTTTCCACTTATTCATATTCTTAACATAAGTCAAGCCTTCATTAATATATCTTTTTGTTTTTCTACCTGGATATTTTGGAGGCTTTGTTTCTTTATCTGGTTTAATCTCTATAAGTAATACTTTACCAGACTTTAATTTTACTTTTAAGTCAACATAGTATCTATGATATTTTTTATCAACCTCATATAAGTATGGTACAACAATTTCTTCAGAACTCCATTCAACAACGTCTGAAGATTCGTCACACCATTTAAAGCAATGCCGTTCCCACATCGAACGGTAAATGACATTCATAGGATCGCCTTTGTACTTCTTCTTATTTTTGACTTTGTATTTGCCCTTGTATGTCATGAGATCCTTATAAATAATAACAACGCATTTCTATTTATTGGAATAATTTATGGCTAGTTTAAATTTCCCACTCTCTAATCAAGACGACTATAAGGGACGAATCAAGTTTGACGTATGGAAAACTATTCCACCATCTCTTGGTGAGAGAAGTGTTTCTATTGTTAAAAGTGTTGTGGAAGGATCTGACACCGAACTTGAAGGTTCAAGTGACACAAGTCTTTTTGATCCAAGAGGACGTGATCAAAGAGGAAATTCTGGACATTTAATTGGAGGAAGTAGAGAAGTTAGAACCGGAAACATGTGTAGCATCTATCTTCCTCAATCAATTCAAATTCAAGATGGTGTTGCTTTAGAAAACGTAGATCTCAATGTTTTTGGTGCAAGTTTAGAGCGTGGATTAAGATCAGGGTCTGGTCCACTTGAAGCTTTGTTTAATTCAACATCTGAAACAGTTGGTAGTATTACAGATTTTTTCAAAGGTAATGTTTCTCAAGACGCTGCGAGAGCTGCAGTGTCACGGTTATCAGGTTTTGCTAGTGATACTGTAAGTGGTGCTGTACGATCTGCACTTCAAACAACTCCGGCTCCCAACACCCGCGCTATTTTTAAATCTGTTAACCTTCGTGAGTTTTCTTTCTCATTCAATATGATTCCTAAAAGTAAAAAAGAAGCTGAAGAAATTAAAAAAATTATACAATTTTTCAGAACTGAGTTATACCCAGAAACAATTGAAGTAGGTGGAATTCCAGTAGCATATAAGTTTCCAAACAAATTTGCGATTAGCATTGAGTATGATAATAAAAAAGTTGCGACAGGTATTCTAAAGTCATACCTTCGTAATTTCCAAACTAATTATAACCCATCAAGCATGGCTTTCTTCGAAGATGGAAACTTCCAAGAAATTCAAATCTCAATGAGCTTCGTCGAAGCACGTACTCTTGAGAAGAAAGATATTCAAAGAGGATTCTAATGACATACTTTAATGGCTTCCCTCAAATTAACTATAAGTTTGGCAATGAAGAAACTGTTAATGCTATTCAAAACTTAAGTGCGTATGTTGATATTATCGATCAAACGAAAGATAATTCTAGTTTATACACTAAACATACAATTTTAGATGGCGATAGACCTGATGTATTGTCACAAAAGCTTTACGGTAATTCATCTTACTATTGGACTTTTTACTTGATGAATGATAACATCCGCAGACAAGGTTGGCCTTTATCATATAATGAAGTTGTAAATAAAGCCAAAGAAGATTATCCAAACAAAACCATTGTAACTCGTAATTTGATGTTTGATAAAATGGATGTTGGTGATACTGTTACCGGACAATCATCAGCAGCAACAGGTACAATTGTTCGTAGGAATTTAGACTTAGGTCAATTAGTAATTAAACCAACAAACACTAATTCTTTTCAGGCTTCTGAATTAATTTCAGATGGAACCGACACTGTTACTGTAGCTTCAGTTGCTGAAGAATATAATTCAGCGCACCATTATGAAGATGCGAATAAAAATCATGCAGACATCGATCCAACAGTAGGCCCAGGTGTTTTACTTACTGAAGTAACATATCTTGATCGTTATGTTGAAGCTAACAATTCATTAAGAGAAATCAATGTCATACAACCAAGTGTTATTATTGATGTAGTTACAGCATTCCAGGAAGCATTATAATCTATGGCAGATATTGTATCAACCGAAGCGGAAAAGACGCCATTTGATTTTGAAGTGGTTAAAGTTATAGTCTCAGCCGAAAGATTAAACTTTACGGTTGATCTTGCGCGGGTTGTAAGTGAAATAAACATATACGAACATATTGATAAGCCATACCTAACTGGCAGCATCATGTTCAACGATAACGCCAATATATTCAATGAAGTAAATTGGCTTGGCACTGAAAAGATTGAGATAACATTAAGAACAGAACAGGCTAGAGATTTTACAATTAAAAGAAATTTTAGAGTTGTAAAAATTCAACAAGCCGTAAAATCAAATGATCAGAACGAAACCTTCCTTATTGATTTTATTGAAGAGCATGCTTTTGAATCTGCTTTGAAGAGAGTTCAACAATCGTATGAAGGCCACCATAGAGAAATCATTGAACAGATTTTAAAAGATCATTTAGACGTAGATCTAATGTATGAAAAAGATAAACCTACAACTGGGTTTAAAAAGATTCGTGCAATTGTTCCAAACATGACTCCTTTGGAAGCAGCTAATTGGATTAAAGACGGAGCACCAGATGCGTTTGGTTCTCCTTACTTTTTATATGCATCACTTGGTGATGAAAGATTGCGATTTATTGATTTGGAAACAATTTTAAGATTGAATCCAATGAACCAAGATTTGCCTCCGTATATTTTCTCACAGCCATACGGTAGAGACACTGAGCAAACTGGTATAACAGATCAAAGTTTTATCATACAAAGATATTCACAAACCAATACCGAAGATATGTTAAGACTTGTAAAAGCCGGTTATGTTGGAGCTAAATGGAATTTCTTTGATCCTTTTAAAGGTAATCAATACCAAATAGACCACAATATTGAAGAGACTTTTAGCAGCATGGTATCTCGGAAAGTTTTTAATCCTAAACAAAACGATCCAGTTTATGATGAAGATGCAGAGTTTCATCTAAATTCTTCCAGAGAAATTAATCAAATTGCTAGCAGTAGACTATACACTGATTGGGAGCAGTACAAAAGTTATCACGAAGATGAAGAAGAATTTTTGCATAAGCAAAAAGTGGTTCAAAAATCACTACGTCATTTTCTTTTAAAATCTCCGATTAACATAAACGTACCTGGAAAAAACTTTTTCCGTAGAGATCGTAACTTGACAATTGGTAACATAATTAGAACACAATTTCAAATTAATGAAGATGTATCAGGTTCAGACTTTGAAGATAAGAAAAGATCAGGGGACTATTTAATTTATGCGGCAAGGCATGTTTTCACAGCCAATAGATATACTGTTAATCTAACATGCGCTAAGATGGCTCAACGGAAAGGTGTTGAGAGATGAAGGCAATAAGCAGAGATCATTATGGCGAAGAATTTTACTGGTTTCTTGGTAAAGTAATTAGTGATGCAGATCCAGAAACTCTAGGTCGTGTTCAAATAAGAATTTTTGGTATTCATTCAGAAGATCAAAATAAATTACCTGATGCACACTTACCTTGGGCGCAGTGTTTAATACCTTCAACTGAAGGTGGAGTCTCTGGTATTGGTCAACACTCAAAAATTCTACCAGGTGCTTTAGTCTTTGGATTTTTTATGGATGGGAGATCCAGTCAGATTCCATTTGTGTTAGGTTCAGTTCATCATAAAGAACTTCCAATTCCAGGTTCAGCTAACTTTAATAAAGGTACTATTTCTAATATTATTGAGGATACTATTAATGAAGATCCCGATGCGTTTGACCCAAGAAAAAACCCTGTGCCAGCTCAAACTTCTACAAATATTGATAAGAACTTAATCGGTGGCACTAATGCTGAAAAGATTTTTAACTTCTTTACATCAAAAGGATTGACGCCCGCTCAAGCTTCAGGGTTTATTGGAAACTTTTATGCCGAATCATCTTTAAAACCTGATGCAAGAAATCCTAATGATAAAGGTAGAGTTTCTGAAGGATTAGCTCAATGGAGAGGTGATAGAAGAGATAACTTAATTGCGTACTCAAATGAAAACAACTTAGATTATAAATCGCTTACTGCGCAATTAAATTTTACAATGTATGAATTAAGAACAACTGAAGGTAAAGCTTACGGCAAAATTAAAGAAGCTTCTACACCAAAAGATGCTGCGATCGCAATTTGTCGATATTTTGAAAGGCCATCATTTACAATAAAAGATGGATTATATAGTTCACCTAGTTTACCTACAAGAATTGATGCTGCTAATGATGCGTATAGAAGGTTCGCAAGATGATAAATGTAAATATTCCAAGTGTAAGAGTTAATGAAGTACTTTCAAATATTCCAGTATTTGCTGAACTTCAGAGATTTCAAAATGATGTTAATAATGTAGCGCAACAAATCGCCGCAGCTAAAGTTTCCGTACTTGGTCGAACTGATGGAGAAACCATAAACGGACTGACATCTCTGACACAAAACGTAGATGAATATTCAATTGGTTCAGAATCAATTCCAGGCATAATTACTGTTACACCTTCAGTTCCAGGTTATGAAACCACATTAACCTCCACAATAGGAACAAGCAGTGACTTAGGTTCAATCACAGGTGGAACTGTATCAAACGGATCTCTAAATGATATTGTATTGTCAAATAGTCCAAGATCAATTAAAAGCGTTTTGAGTAGCATTACTGGAATAACACCTGAATTTGCTCAAGTTATAGCTGATTTGGTTCCAGATCAATTAACTGAATTTGCAGAAGATGCTTTCTCGGCTATTGATCAAGTAGAAAGTAGCATTAACACAATTGTTAACAATGTAAATTCTGCGATTGCTAATCTAAACTTTAGTGTTAATACAGCGGTCGGTGGATCTAATATTAATGTTCTCGATAATGTTTCTCTTAACGTAGATAACTATATTGAAAGAGAAGTTAGAAAAGTTACTAACAACGATATTCCAGATGCAGTTGTATCTGATGTAATCCGTGATTTAACTGTAGTCAAAGATCCTAATAGAGCGATTGAAAGAGTTAAACCTTATAGTAAAGTTTCAGCGGCAGTATTAGAAGAAACTATATCATCAATCCCAGCAAGTCCTTCTAGTAACATCACACCGTATTCACCATCTACAGATTCATTTGGAACTAAGTCAGATAAAACTAAAAGAGTAAATCCAAGTTCTTCAGATTGGCGTGGTAAAAACACAGATTTAAGAACTTATGAGTTCACAGAAGTTTCATCTGTAGAAGAATTAGTTACTGAGTTTAGAAGTATGACTAGACCAATTACAGAATTTGTAGCTCATTGGACTGCAAATTATATTAATCAAGGCCATGTGGGTGCTAGAGAAATACATGAAATATCTATTAACAGATCTGACATTAGCTTTGATGGATGCAGCTATCATTACATTATAAAAAGAGATGGCACTATTGAAAGAGGCCGCCCAGTAAATATTCAAGGTGCTCATGCTAGAGGACATAACAAGTACAGCATTGGCATTTCTTTTGTTGCAGGTTATAACTGTCCAAGTGGAACGCCGAATCCAAATAGATATGTAAGTGCTGAGTCAATTACTCCTGCTCAAATGGAATCATTCGATAAATGGCTTCTCGCTTTTTATTCAGTTTGGCCTGGAGGACAGGCGTTTGGTCATAATGATACTGATCCAAATAGAAAACCAGATCCAGGATTTGATGTCCCTGAATATGTAGCATCAAAATTTGGAAAAAGAAATGTCATTGCTGCTATTCAAGGTCCGTTGTCCCCTGAACAATTAGTGCTAATTAGTTAGGAAAAATTATGTCTGATGAAGATTTAAGTCTTGAACAACAATATGCTGAGTATGGCAAAGGGAGATATAATTCCTTAGGTCTTCCAGTAGACTCGTTCGCTGATCCATCATTACAATATCCAAAATATTCTAATGAGCCTTCAGTAAATAGAGCAGCTCGTGGTGATGAGATTAATAATCTCGACATTAAGCTGAATCAACCAGAAGTTCCAACTGATGTTTTACAAACAATAGCCGCACAATATCAAAGAGTCAAAATCGATCAAACACCATCCGGCCATGTGTTTGAATTAAATGATACACCTGGTGGTGAACGTATACTAATGAAACATAACACTGGAGCCGGTTATGATATTCGACCAGACGGAACAATTGTATGTAATTCAAAAACAGATTCAGTTAACATTGTTGGTGCCGATTATAATTTAACAGTTGGTGGAGATGGTAAGATTACTTACTATGGAAACCTAGATTTAAATGTCACTGGTGATTTAAATATGACAGTTGGCGGTAATTTTATTTTTAAAGTAAAGGGCTCGGTTCTTGGAAACGTTTTAGGTTCTGTTACAACCAAAGTAATTGGTAACGTTAGAGAAACAGTAAAAGGTATTTACCAATCAATGAGATTAGGTAAAACTTTACAAATAACTCTAGGCGGTTTTAGTAATTATGTTAAAGGAAACTATAAGCAACTTGTTCATGGTGAAGGTTCTTATAATCACAAATCAGGAGTAAGTATTACAGGTGAGGCTGATTTAGATATCGCAGCGAATAGTGTTAACATGGCTGCAAGATCTATGTCAGTGTTTGGTGATACTGGAACTATTGGTGGTGAAAACATTATTATGTACAATTATAATATGCATACGAAGAAAACGGTATTTTCTGAAACAATGAATACAACAGCAGCGTATGGTACAACATTTCATGGGAGTTTAAATGGCACTGCAAGAGGTGCAATCCAAGCAGCTTTGGCTGGAGGCCTCGGTGGAGGTAGTGTTGGAACAGTAAGATCAGATTCTACTGCAGTTGATACTACAGCTACAGTACTTCCAACTGGTGCTTTAATGAATGATTATTTAGATGGATCAAGTAAAGGTGTTAAAAAGGTTAGTGTTGATGAAGATGACGGCATTGCTCGTAGCATTGACCTATCTTTAGATAATGGTAATGTCACAGATAGAGAACTTGATCCTCGAGAAGTTAGAGCAAGAATGAAAGATCCTGCTAACTTAGATAATCCTGACTTTACTTCAAATCAAATTTCCTCAGGATCTCTTTCACCTGGATTTGCAAATACTGCTCCACCAAATGTGGCTAGAGTTGTAACAACACAGAGTACAACAAATGTTGGACATACACATATTGGTCCAACGAGAGATTATACATCTAGAAAATATGAACAATCTGTTGGATCTACAAAAGGTGGAATCTGGACCTTTACACCGGATCCGAAGTACAATCCAAATAATATGACAGAAATAACCTCTAAAACTGCTTTGCACAGAAATATCAAAATTGCGAGATTCTTAGGCGGTTATGGTGATGCTCATAACTTAAATCATATTACATCACTAGATGAAAAGAAACAAATTGCAAGAAATCTTTCTATTCATACGAGCGTTTTGGCTACATTTAATATTCTTTCAAGCTTTAATGGTTATAACTTAGTTGTGGCTGAAGGTCTATATAAGCCATATGCTGGAGAAACAATCACACCTAATAGTGTTTTAGATTATAGAAAAACAGGTAGAGCAATTGTATATGAACTATATCAAAACTCAACAGGTAAAGAATCTATCGACAAACTATTTGAGTTTGCTGAATATTTAAAAGACTCATTTGATTATCAAGAGCTATCATTGAGATATGACAACTTTGATCCTCGAGATCCTGAAAAGAAAGCTCAATTAGTCGTAATCATTCCTGAGATTCCAGAAAGCTATACAGCGAATTATGATCGCAAATTGACCACTTATTACAATGAAAAGATTCAGAGCGATGAGGCTCTCGTAGAACTAGTATAAATAAAGTAAAAAGAGTTTAACATGGCAACCAAGTCCTTTGCAAAGGAAGATAAAAATCTAGGTGATGTAAGTATCATCTCCGCACGTAGTGCAAACTACAGTGACATAGATCTTTCTTTTGATATTAAAACATCAGGCGATGTCTATAAAAAAACTCACGCTGCTGCAGTAAAGCAAGCAGTGAAAAATTTGATTATGACTAACTTCTATGAAAAACCATTTGAGCCTTTCTTTGGCGGTGATATCTCAGGCTTGTTGTTTGAATTAGTCGGAGATGATATTAGCGATGAGGCTAGGGAAAATATCATTAGTGCTATTGAGTACTATGAGCCAAGAGCTAAAATCATAGATGTAGTTGTAAATGGACAACCAGAAAGAAATTCAATCTCAGCTCGTATAGAGTTCCAAGTAGTGAACACTGAAGAGATTGTAATATTAGAAACAGCAATATCAAGGTTAAGATAACATGGCCACAAATATTACTTCAACAGCTCTTGATTTTGAGAATATTAAAAATAAGTTAAAAACTTATCTTGCTAATCAAGATGAATTCTCTGACTATGACTTTGAAGCATCTGGTCTATCAAATATTCTTGATGTTCTAGCTTATAATACACACTTCAATGGGTTAGTTGCTAACTTTGCTTTAAATGAAGCGTTTCTTTCAACAGCTCAGTTAAGAAGTTCAGTCGTAGCCCATGCAGAATCATTAGGTTTAAATTTAAGATCGAAGACTGCTGCTCAAGTTTCACTTAAAATTTCAGCAGATTTAACTTCAGCAACACCTAAACCAACTACTATTACTTTACCAGAAAATTCTTCTTATAGTGCAACTATTGATGGAACATCATACACCTTCTATACACTTAAAGAATATGAAGCAAGTGATGATGGAACTGGCATTTATACTTTTAAAAACGAAGATGGTGAAGAAGAAATCTTAGCTTATCAAGGTGAGATTGTAAATAAAACATTTTATGTTGGTGCGACTGATGATTATCAAGTTTACATTATTCCAGATGAAAACATTGACACCGCAACGGCAAAGGTTCTTGTATACGATTCAACAACCTCATCATCATATACTGAATACACAAAAATTACTGAAGCTGTAACAGTTAACGCAAGTTCAACATATTATAAGCTCAGAGAAGCACCGAATGGTCAGTATGAGCTTACCTTTGGAGATGGTGTTACATATGGTAAAGCACCTGAAGTTGGAAATAAAATTGTAGTTACATATTTAAGAACTGATGGCGCTGATGCAAATGGTAGTTCTTCATTTACAGCAGGCGAAGATATTACAGCAGATGGAACTGATTATCCACAAACAGTTCTTACATTATCGAAATCAGTTTCAGG
>Ga0181591_10002666_pt1 | contig 15373 bp, 18 predicted proteins | sample 071ome_33_FD_133757 | JGI IMG/M metagenome (GOLD analysis project Ga0181591, IMG submission 133757) | Coastal salt marsh microbial communities from the Groves Creek Marsh, Skidaway Island, Georgia - 071412AT metaG (megahit assembly) | ecosystem: Environmental > Aquatic > Marine > Intertidal...
GATTATTTGAAAAAAGCGAAAAGAAGAAAGGTTAAAATATTCATAATTTAGATTAATTAATAAAAGAAAAACCTCTAATGAGGTTTTTTGAGTGGCTCCTGGGGCCGGATTCGAACCGGCGACCAATTGGTTAACAGCCGACTGCTCTACCACTGAGCTACCCAGGAATCTGTTTGTAAATTTATTTTACCCAAACAAAATCTAAAATCAAGAGATTTTTTAAAATTTACAAATTAGACTTTGACAATTTTTACAACCTGTCTTAAAACTCTTTGATCGTCTCTAGAATACAAATAACTTAAATGCTTAGGATGCAAGTTCACTTGTTTAAAACCAACTTCTTTAAGATTGTTGTATAGTGAATCCATATAAATTAATCGGTTTCCAGTTTTAAAAACAGGAAAAGTCATAACAACTGGAAATCCAGACTCTACTTTTGAAGATAAATTTTCTAAAAAGTCTAAATAAAAATCAGCTAAATTATCAGATTCACGAACTAAATCAATTAACTCTTCATTACCAGCTTTTGGCTTACCTAAAAATCCTTCGGAACAAATTCCTTCCACATTTTTTAAATCATCGCTAGTAATTTTAAGCGCATCACGCTGAAAGACATTTTTAGGGTCGAATTCTTTATTAAATTTAGAAGCAATATATTCCAGATTTTCAATTGTACCTGGAATATTATCATCTAAGATATCTGAACCTTTAAAATCTATTCCATCTTTTAAACAAAGCATTAAAGTAGTACCAGTACCACAAAAAGGGTCATAAATATTTTTACACTCAGGTCCCAGTAAATTAATCATAAAAGATGCTAATTTTGGCGGCATCATGCCTTGCCTTTGCTTTCTAAACGGTTTTTTATAGTCGAACATTTCTAATTGTGAAACATTATCAGCATCAATTAGCTCACAAAAGTAAAATTTACGATCAAATCTTAAAATCGCTAAAACTGCAACTTTTTGCTTAAAAAAGCCTCTTTTTGACAATAAGAAAGTATTAACATTTGCATCAAAATGAAACTTTTTAGATTTTTTAACATCATAAAGTTGAGTTAAAATTTCTTTTTTAGATAACACATTAGAATTAACGTAATATTTTTTAAAAGGATTATTTTCAACAAAGTCTAAAATTTCTTGTTTGAAGTCAGAGTTGTTTAAAGGTTTTAAAATTTTGTAAACACACCTCACAGATGAAGGTTTTTGTTTTAATAAAGTAGAGGACTGGATTAATTTAAAATCCTCTTTATATTGAAAATCTTTATAACCAAGATTTAAAACTTCGATTTCAAATTGTTTAGTATCGCCTACAGCATCGTAAAAATACATAAAATTAATTAGGGATAAATGAATTATAAAACAAAAATTCTTTTTTGTGAAATAAAAAGTTAAAAAATTCTTAAAATCCTTGCTAGAGATTTTTTTTGGAGTTATAGTCATGTAAATCAATAACAAAAAAAAGATGTCGAACTCAGTAAACAAAGTAATTCTAATTGGAAATCTTACTAAAGATCCAGAACTAAGACAAACACCATCTGGAACATCTGTTTGCTCATATACAGTAGCAACAAATCACAGCTGGAAGGATGCAAACGGTTCAAAACAAGAAAAACCTGAATACCACAACATTGTGGCATGGGGAAAACTTGCAGAAATTTGCGGAAACTATCTAGCTAAAGGAAGAAAAATTTACCTTGAAGGAAGACTTCAAACAAGAGACTGGGAAGGAGAAGACGGAGTAAAAAGATACAGAACAGAAATCATCGCTGAAAACATGGTAATGTTAAACTCCAGAGGTGAACAAATGGGCGGATCAAACGACTACGGAAACGACTATGGAAACGATAACTCAATGGATCAAGCTCCAGCATTCCAAGAATCTGAAGATATATCAATTGACGACCTTCCTTTTTAGGGAGGTCTTTTAAATAGATTTCTAAAAACTAAAGATTTAGAAATCTATAAAAAAAATAAGCCTTTAAAGAGTAAAGACCAAAAAGCTACTAAGTAGATAACTTGACCTACCAAAAGTGTAACCATGACCGACTGTACTTGCGAATACTTCAGTAATTAAACCATAGTAACCAAGCCTGAAGACAGCTTCAATCCTTACTCTTTAAAGACCTATTTATTTAAAAGAACTTAAAACCATTATAATCCAAAATATCCTTTTCGTCAAATAATTTTATGAAAAAAAACAAACTTTTTGCCATCATCGGCCCCTCTGGTGCAGGGAAAGGCACTGTAATAAAAGAAATAAAGAAATTGTACCCTCAAATAAAATATCCAATTTCTTTCACAACACGTGAAAAAAGAGATGGAGAAACAAATGGAGAAGTTTATTACTTTATAAGTCAAGAAAAGTTCAATGATATGATAAAAAACGAAGAATTTTTAGAATACCAAAAAGTTCATCAAAATGCATATTATGGATCAAGCAAACAAGAAATCCTTGGAAACCTGAAAGAAAAACATGTTCTAAGGGAGTTTGACATACAAGGAGTAAAAGAACTAGAGAAAGTTATGCCAAAAGAAAATCTAGTAAAAATATTTATAACAGTTCCAAACTGGGAAACATTAGAATCTAGAATATTAAAAAGAAGCAGTATCTCAAAAGAAGAATTACATAAAAGAAAAGAAAGTTTTATTAAAGAACTAGAATACTCAAAAAACTGCGACCACATAATCGAAAGCAAAGAAAACATGCAAGAACAGTTAATTAAAGACTTTAGTCAAATAATAAATACCTATTTGTAGTGCAAAAATTATATACATATGATTTAATATAATTATGATACAAAAAATTTTAATCAGCATAGCGTTAAACTCACTAGTACTAAAAATAACTACTCTTATTTTACCAAACACAGTAATTGTGAACGGAGGAGTAGCAACATTTATTTACTTTGGAATAGCTTTTGGTGTTTTAAACACAATCTTAAAACCAATCCTAAATATCATAACCTTACCATTAAGATTTCTAACACTTGGTGCATCAGTTATATTAGTAAACACGCTTATTTTATTTACAACAAATATTGGACTTGAAATTTTATTTAAAAATCAATATTCTTTAAGCATCGAAGGAACAGGTAACTATTTATTAGCAGGTTTGATTATAGGAACCATTAACTGGATAAAAAATTTAATAAAATAAAAATGGAAAATATCTTAAAAATTTCACATTTAGTGGTAACAGGACTTTTAGTTTTAAGCATACTTTCTCAAAGTAAAGGAACAGGACTATCAGCAACTTTTGGTGGAACAGGTGAGTTTTATGCAACAAAAAGAGGTGCGGAAAAAGTACTTTACTATGCAACAATAATATTCGCTGTAGCTTTTGTACTATTATCACTAAGCTTTATTTACGTTTAGATGAACTATAAAAGAGTAATAAACAGTTATTCTAAAAAAGAAAAAAAACTATCAAGATACTTAGTATTAAGCTTGATAGTTCTTTTCAGTTTACAAATAATCGTAAATCAAATACAAAATTATCTAGAATCAAAGCGAAATGAAATGTATACAGAGTATATTCAAGAAGAATTTACAGGAATAAACCCATTTTACGAAAATTATAGTAAATCAAATTCAGACATCTCGAGCCTGTTATACAAATCACTTATCGACGTAAATCCAGAAACAAAAGAATATCAAAGTAAAATTGCTACCTTTTTAGTAAACGAGGACTCAACTGAGTTTAAATTTATGCTAAACAAAGACCTAAATTGGACTGATGGTTCACCAATTACAAATTTAGATGTGATAACAACCTACAACGAAATTATTAAATCAAACAATTTCAATAATCAAATCCTCAAGAGCAATTTTGAAGGTGTAAAAATATACGAAAATACAAATAAAGAAATAATATTTAAACTAGAAAATCCAAACAATTTTTTCTTAGCTAATTTAACAATTGGTATTGTTCCAGCTAAGACAAAAGAAAGTTTTCTTAAACAAAATTTTTATATAACACAAGAAGATTGCGATGAATGTATTTTTAGTGGAGATTTTGATTTAGATAAAATTATTACTCATGACAACTACAAAGAAATTATATTGAATTCAAAAGTATTAGATTTACAGAATATAAGATTTTTAATATCAAAAGATACAGAAATTGCAAATCAAGCAAATACAAATTTTTATAGTGAAAACACAGAAAATTATTATTTATTACCAAAATACACAGCTTTGTTTATAAATCACGAAAACGAATTTCTAAAAAACATCAATTTAAGAAGAGCGATCCAAAGATCAATTAAAAAAGAGGACTTAGGTCTACAACTTTTTAATAAAATCATGATAGACAATCCATATTTCCAATATGAGGATAATAAAACTAGCAACAATAATTACTCCACAGAAGAAATTAAAAATGAATTAACAGAAAAAGGCTTTGAATATAAAGAAAATATACTTTTTTATAATCAAAGACCAGTAAGAATTGGATTAATCCTACAAAAATATGAAATATATAAAGAACGTAATCAAGAAAATCAAATAATTGCAAAGTATTTAGAAGAACAATTAAATAAAATTGGGATCCAAATTGTATCATACAACTACGACAAAGAAACATTCCAAGATCTTTTACTTGGAAGAAACTATGACTTAGCTCTTTTTGGGCACGATCTTGGAAACAATATTGATTCATATGGATTTTGGCACTCAAGCCAAACCTTACCCGGAAGTTTAAATATTTCAAACTATAAAAACGTACTAACAGATAAAATACTTGAAAAATTAAGAAAGAATTCATCAAGTAAAAAACAAATAGAATTAGTAAAGCAACTAAATCAAGAACTCAAAGAAAACGTTCCTGCAATTTTTCTATTCACCGAAAAACACGGATTTGAGGTTGACAATAAAATAAAAAACCGTAAAATCTTAGAGAGTTATTATAAACCATCGGATAGATTTTTCGATATTAATTTATGGACAATTAACAATTATTAAAATGAAAGTAATCTTGATGCAAGATGTCCCAAAACTAGGGATTAAATACCAAATGATTAACGTAAAACCAGGATTCTTTAGAAATTTCTTATTTCCAAGAGGTTACGCACAAGTAGCAACAAAAAAACTTCTAGAAAAATCAAGAGAAATCGAAGCAATGCTAAACAAAAAAAGAGAAGAAGAAAAAGCTGAAGCTGTTTCAATTTTCAACGTTATTAACGCAAAAAGTCTTAAAGTTTCAATGAAACTTAATGCTAAAGGTAAACTATATTCTAAAGTTTCAAAAGATATCGTTATCGAACAATTACAATCACAACACAACCAAAACATTGGTCCTGATAAATTGAAATTTAACCAAAATATCAAAGAAACAGGAAGTTTTGATTTAATTATCAACCTTGGTTACGATCAAGTTGCACAAATGAAATTAATCGTAGAAGGAATTGAAGCATAAGATTCTAGGATTAGATATAGGTTCCAAAAACACAGGAATTGCAATAAGCGATAGCACAAAATCTATCGCTTTTTCATATTCTACAATTAGTACAGAATCTCTAGAAATAGATATTAAAAAAATAATAGAATTAGAAAACATAAATAAAATAATTGTAGGTAAAAACCTTTATCAATCAAAAAACTTTCAAGTAGAAGATTATGTAAAAAAATACCTTCCTAAAGACATTGATGTAATTTACATTAATGAAGATTTTTCGACACATAAAGCAAAAGAAATTGCAGAAGCAAAAGGATTAACAGATAAAGAGTTCAAGCAAAAAAAAGACGAACTAGCAGCACAAGTAATACTCCAAGACTATTTAGATCAATTTTAATGAATGAATTAGAAATCAAGCAATTACAACAGATCATAGAAGAAATCGAAAAAACAGTAAAAAACACAGAACAAGCTCAAAGACACATTAAATACCTTCAAAACATAATAAACAGAACAGAAGATATAAATCATTCAATAAAAAAATGTTCAGATCCAAACTATCTTCCAACATATAATGAAGCAGAATTTATATTAAACAATACAAACTATGAGCAATGGTCTAATTTTATAAACCAACAAGACTCAATCATATATGAATTTCTAAATCAGGACTACATAAACGCTTTAGCAAGTTATATAAAAAATAGAAAAAATAACAGCAAAGAATATAAAATTTTAGAAGCAGGAGCAGGAAATGGAAGATTAACGCATTTCCTAAGAAAAAAATTAAACGAGATAAATTTAAATGAATTTGATTTAATTGCAACTGACTCTGGAAGCTGGAATATAAATCCAGATTTTCCGGTTGAAAATATTTGCATAAATGATGCGCTAAATAAATATAATCCAGATATGGTGATATTTTCATGGATGCCCTACCAAGAAGACTTTACACAAACAATCAGAGATTGTGCATCAGTTAATGAATATATTTTAATTGGAAAAACAGATTTTGGGTGTTGTGGAGACATGTGGTTAACTTGGGGAATACAAAGTTATAAAGATGAAATCAACAATTACAAAATAAAGCCCTATATTAAAGATGGATTTATAAGAACAGATTTAGCAAAACTAGAGCAACATCAAATATGTAGAACAGATAAAGGAAGGGGCAGACAATCTAAAACTGTTAGCTTTAAAAGAGAAAAATAAAAAAATGGTAGCAAGAGAGGGGATCGAACCCTCGACCTCGGGCTTATGAGTCCCGCGCTCTAACCATCTGAGCTATCTTGCCACTTTTTGTATGCTAATTCTATGAAATTTCAAACAAAAAAACAAGTCAAAATTATGATTTTTTCTTAATTTCGTAACCGTTTTTAACATCTTTTATTTCGAAACCAAGTTCAATAATTTGGTCTCTTAAAGAATCAGCTAATTCATAGTTTTTATTTAGTTTGGCATCCAATCTTTGATCAGCCAGTTGAGTAACTTCTTCGGGTATTTTAGATTTTTCTAGAACAAGAAAACCTAATACTGAATTTAACTCTTTAAACTTATCAATAATAACCTGTAAATTTGATTTAGAGAGCTTTTGCTCATCTAGGGAAGTATTAACATAGGTAACGAAGTTAAAAACAAACCCAAGTGCTCCAGAGATATCAAAATCATTGTCCATATGCTTAACAAAACCATCAAATAAAGTTTGAATCTGATTATCAAGCTCTTGATCATCATTCGAATCAAATCCATCTGATGAAAGAACTCTATCTACGCAATTTTGCAAACGTTCTAAAGAGTTGCTAGCATTATCAATATTCTCTTGAGTTAAATCAAGTGGAGAACGATAAGAAGTAGAAAGCATAAAATACCTCAAAACAAAAGAAGGATAAGAATCCAAAGCTTTTCGTAAAGTAACAAAATTATTTAATGATTTACTCATTTTTTCCCCATCGATATTTAAAAGTCCATTATGCATCCAATTATTAACAAATTTAAAATCAAAACAAGCTTCACTTTGTGCAACTTCACATTCGTGATGAGGAAAAGTTAAATCCTGACCTCCACCATGGATATCTATAGTATCTGTAAATTCACTATAAATCATAGCAGAACATTCCATATGCCATCCGGGTCTACCATCAGGTAATTGTTTTAAAGGATCTCTCCAAGCAGGTTCTCCATCTTTATGATACTTCCAAATAACAAAATCCTTAGGATTAATTTTTTCGTCCTTAACATCAATTCTGGCACCATCTTCAAGTTCGTCTAAATTAACTCCAGAGAGTTTTCCGTAATCTGGAAATTTATCAATGTTAAAATAAATACCATCGGATAATTTATAAGCGTAACCTTTTTGTATTAAAATACGGGTCATACTCATTACCTGATCAACGAACTTGGTAGCATATAAAGTTTTAGTTGGCTCAAGAATGTTTAACTTATTAAAACAATTAACATATATAGGAAAAACTTTATTTGTAAGCTCCTTAATGGTGATACCTTCAGCATTAGCACGATTAATCATTTTATCATCGATATCAGTAACGTTTGTAACAAAATTAACCTCATAACCTTTAAAAATTAAATAACGACGTATAAGATCAAATCTTACTTGCGAAAGACCATGACCCATATGTGGTTCATCGTAGGGAGTGGGACCGCAAACATACATGGAAACTTTACCTTCATTTACAGGATCAAATTCCTGAATCTTTCTTGTATAAGAATTAAAAATTTTCATGTTTATTTGTTAAGAGAATAAATAATACCACCACTTCTTGGCGTTTGGCAACGAATTAATACGTTTTAACTCACTTTCTTTTAAAGATTTTTCATATCTTTGTGATTCACTCAAAGAATCTTCAACTTGTATAACTAAAACTTTCTCTCCAGGATTTACTAATCCTAGATTTTGTTTAGCAATTTTTTCTTGATACTGTGGTGAGTTAAAATAAGAAAGATCATTGTTAAGCAAAACATTTTCGGCAGCAATTTTTTGATTTCTAAGCTCAAAATCATCAATATATCGTTGAACTTTATAGTTTTTATACTCAGAAACAAGAAGGGTAAATAACAGATAAATAGCTAATCCAAGCTGAATAAGTAAAATGTATTTGTTTTTTTCAGATAAAAACTTCATAATATAAAAAATTTTTCTTAATTATATCAGATGTACTTTGAAAATAAAAACATATATATCATCGGAATAAGTGGAATAGGAACAAGTGGTTTAGCTATGTTTTTAAATGAAAAGGGAGTAAAGATAGAAGGATCAAGTGATGTAAGAAATAAGCAAGTAGAAAAGCTTGAAAACAAAGAGATAAAAGTAAACATAGGACACGACAGACAAATCAAAAAAGAAATTGACATAGTTGTATACACTGAAGCAATCAATAAAAAAACAAATCCAGAATACTTAGACGCTCAAAATAAAGGATTAGAATGTCTAACATATCGTCAAGCACTAGGAAAATTAAGCAAAGATTACGAACTTATTTCAATAAGCGGAACACACGGTAAAACAACAACAACGTCATTATTAATAGCAGCTTTTCTAGAAAACAACATAGACATCAACGCTATTGTTGGCACAAACATCGATATTTTAAATAAATCTAATTATAGAGTCGGAAATAGTAAATACTTTATATTAGAAACATGCGAGCTCAACGAAGGGTTCTTAAGTCTAAATCCAAAGATTTTAGGAATTACAAACATCGAATTGGATCATTTAGAAAGTTTTAAATCAGAAGAGCAATACATTAAATGTTTTCAAGAATTTACAAACAATGTAGCAAATAAAATATTTATCAATAAAAAAGATAAAAATTCAAACTTAATAAATATAAAGGAAGATAAAAAAATTTATTTCAATGATGGAAATTTACCAAATCCTAAAAATTTAATTGGAGAATTCAACAAAGAAAATGCAGATTTAGCATTAAAGATAGCAAACTTTGTAGGCCTTGATTCAAAGAAAAGCCTTAAGGGAATAGAAGAATTTCAAGGAATAGATAAAAGAATGATGAATATATGTGAGAACATATATATAGATTACGCACACCACCCAACTGCAATTCAAAAAGCACTAAAGGGATTTAAAGATAAATTCAAAAATGCATCAGTATGTCTAATATACCAACCACATCAATATTCAAGAACATTAAATTTACTAGATCAATTTGAAAATGTATTTAATCATGCTGACAAAGTAATCATCACAGATATATATGAATGCAGAGACACAAAAGAAGATATAGAAAGTATCAACGTTGATAAGTTTATTCAAAAAACAAAACATAAGAACATAGAAAATTCAAAAGGATTAGAAAATGCAAAAAAAAGAATAAAAGAACTACAAAAAAACTATGATTATCTAATTATTATGGGAGCAGGAAATATAAGTAAAATTTACGCAGACTTATATTAAAATAGACATAAGTACTGACTCAATAACATCTAGTAGTAAAAGAGCAACAATAGGAGAAAAATCAATCATACCCACTGGTGGTATGAATTTTTTTATAAACGACAAATAAGGGTCAGTAATATCAGACACAAAATATGTAAGTGCGTTTGGTCGTGGTCTTACCCAAGACATAATAACTCTAAAGAAAATTAAAAATGAAAAAAGTCTAAAAAAAACTTGAAAAAAGAAGGCAATCTGAGAATTCATATTAAAAGATTAAAACTAAACAAATTATATATATTGCAAGTGTAAAAAACAAATTAATCTTGATGGTGAGTAAATACTCACCTATAATAAAAACATAAGAAATAACAAATATAAATATGAGCACTAATACAAATCTTTGCTTCTTACCAGGAATAGGAAGACACACTCTAAAAGCCCTAGAATTTTATGAAATAAAAACCTTTGCAGACTTTATAAAATTCAATGAAGGGGAAATCAAACTACTTCTAGGAAACAGCGGAATCAAACTCTGGAGATTAGCAAAAAAACTTACAACAAAATAAAACCTAACTAACAAAAAATGAAAGAACATTTTATTTAAGTTCTCTTACGAGAACTACAACTAAAACCAAAGCCAATTTTTTCTTCTAATTATAATCCCAATCACAAAACTTAAAAACAAAGAAACAAAAGCAATGTTTTCAGAAGGTCCAACATTAGAAGTCTCTAGACCATTTAAATCTTGATTAGAATCAACTGTATTATTTGAAATCAAGGAAGGGTCAACATTAAGATTATTATTTATATCAGGATTAACAAGAAGATTGTCATTATTAACATTTAAACCAAAAGAACTTGTAACAGATCGTGAGGTAAAAGCACTAACAACCGAGGATCCATTTCTAGACAAATTACCGTCCAAATCAACAGCATATACAGAAAAATAATACTCTTGACCTTCAGCTAATTGCTCAATTGTAAAAGCATTTGTAGAATCAAATGTACGAATTTCTGAGTTTAAGTTTGTAGGATCTAATCCAAATCTAATAACATAAAAAGCAACACCTGTGTTATCTGTTGATGAGATCCAATTAAGTTGAACTTTATTCGTATCAGAGATAGTAGTTAAGCCAGTAACATCTGATGGAGGAATAAAAACAGCATCCGATACAAATGAATTACCTTGCGGGGTAGATTGATCAATATCATCTAAAGAAGAGTCTAAATCAGTTGGGTTTGAGGTGAATTCAATTTCATCAGTTTCTAAAATTGTTGAACTTTCAGCTGGCAATACAAATAACTTTTCAGGAATCAAAAACGTATTTGAAGCACCCTGAAAATCAACGTAGATAACACTAATATTGTATTCACCAGACAAAACTGGACTTGTAAGCTCAGCAAAATATTTAATTCCGGTTTCATCAACATTTTCAAGATCAAACTTCTTACCATCAATAATAACAGCTACATCTGATACACGATCTGAAAAAGTAAGTTCCAAATTAAATTTTTTTAACGGCCTTACTGACTCAGGAGCAATAACAAAATCATTTAAAGCAGCTGATTCAGTTTTGATTTCAAGTTCTACGACGTTTGATTTAACACCATCAATCTCAGCAAAAAATTCATAATCTCCATCAGCAAAAGGGGGAGATATAAATTGGAATTTCCCATCTTTATCGGAACCTAAAGAAATAAGCAAACTATTGTTTTCAAATATCTTTACTTCCTTTCCAGCAGCAGTTGTACCAGAAAATTCAATTGAGTTTTGATTACTAATCCCTGAAACAGGTTTATCAAGAGTTATTGACAAACTAGATTGTTCTTGGTCTTCGTCGTCTGTTTGGGAGGCAAGAACATTAACTTTAAAAGCAGCTTCAATTGAACCATCAGTTTTATCAAACAACCTAACAATCTTCTCTCCAGGAGTTGAAAAAGAAATTCCTGAAGAAAAAGTATGTCTTCCAGCATCAACATCTTCAAATTCGTAATCATCAGGTAAAGTAACATTTTCATCATCAATAACTTCAAATTCAATAGTACCAGTATAAATTTCATCATTATTTCCATCACTATCTAAAGCTTGAACAGTAAATGTTAAAAATTCATCTACAGATATAGATGATTCAAAATCAGAAATCTCAAAACGTGGATTTTCAATGCCTAGTAAAATTTCTTCATCGTCATTATTATCTGAATCACTTACGGCATTATTTGCAAGTAAAATAGAATTAGACAACTTAGACTGAATATTATCATCACCACCAATTGAATTTAGTTTAAAAGGATCATATGGTGAAACATTAAATTGATCTGAAGCAATTAATATATTATTTTGAAAGGCAGATAATACATATTTACCAGCTTTATTGAAAAAAACTTGTGAAATAAAATCTTCATAACTGGAATTTGATAAATTGATAGTGTTGATTTCAGAAACCAAATAATCTTTTTGATTAGGATCAGTAAGAACTAATTTTAAATCTGTTATAGTTGAATCATTAGATAACGTGTATTTAACACGAGAAGAAACATAAGAATCCTTAACATAAAGATCTAAAGCAAAACTAGAATTCAATTGTACAAGAGAAAAAAAAGAAAAAATAAATATAAAATGTGTAAGCTTGAAATTCATGAATAATTTATAATTTTTAACATTTCTATTGTAGAATAATTACAAGGAATTTGCATGACAATAAGCCGAAAAAGCAAAGAAAAAACTTGTTAAAAAAGTAAATTTATGTTAATATTTAATGATTAATAAAAAACATGGAACAAACACAAGGTGTAATCAAAGGAAGCAATCCAGTTAAAATTAACAGTGATAAACCGATTGAAATAAAAATCGAAATTCCAACCAAGGCTTATTTTATGTCGGGAATAAGGGATTTTACGCTGCAAATGATAAAAAACATGACTGATTTTTCAGAAAATTGGGCTTACAGATTTCAAACAGTAGTTGATGAACTTTGTAATAATGCGATTGAACATGGATCTGAAGCAGATAGTTACATTAAAATTACATTTATTGCAGTTCCAGACAAACATATCAAAATAAAAGTTGAAGATTTCGGTAAAAAAGAAAATCCAATTACAGCTAAACAAATAGAAGAAAAAATCTTAAAAACCCAAAAAACTGATATCAAAGATCTAGGCCTAAGAGGTAGAGGACTCGCATTAATAGTTTCAAAATGGACCGACAAACTAGAAATCAAAGATACAAAAGATGGAGGACACATTGTAGAAATAACTAAAAACCTTAACGATCAAACTTTTAAAACACTTGAAAGAAGTTTAGAACCAAATCAAATTATAATTTAATATTTATTTATGGCTGAAGTAAAATATACATTTTCAGAATTACTAGCAACTGGAAGACAAAATCCAATAAAACTAATTGCACTAGAAGGAATTTTAGATGAATCCAACGCAGATGATTTTGCACCAAAGGTATATGAAGTAATCGAACAAATGCCAGATCAAACATCTGTTATTTTAGATTTAGAAAAATTAAGCTATATGAATTCAAAATCAATCGGTTACATAGCAGACTATTACAACAAAGTAACAGCTAAAGGAGGTAAAATTGTAATAGCAAAACCAGCTAGAAATGTAAAAGAAACTTTAAGTGTGGTGGGATTGGATCAAATGATTCCCTTCACGCAAACTTTAGAAGAAGCTAAATTACAAGTATAATGGATTTTAAAACTCTAATCTGTGTTGTTTTAGCTTGTTTACCTGCGATAATTTGGAGTTATGTTTTCTTGAATCGTAGAGATAAAAACTTTAAAACCTACCTATGGATATTTCTAGGAGGAACCCTAACAGTGTTTCCAATCCTTGGATATCAACTTTTATATTCAAAAACTATCGGACAAACCAGCTATGATTTTGTTGGACCATTAAGAAATACTCTTAGTCAGAATATGTGGTACGTAGTATTATATTCATTTGTAGGAATAACAGAAGAGTTTATTAAATTCATGATTGTAAAAATTACTGACAAAAGAAATCCGGAAATAATTACAACCTTAGCAGATTCCTTAAAACTTGGTATTTTGGCAGCTTTAGGATTTGCATTTTCAGAAAATATAATTTATTTCGTAAGAATCTGGACAAGACACGGATTCGACGGGTTAGTTGGACCTTTTATATTTAGGTCGATTTTTACAGTTTGTGCTCACTTAATTTTCTCAGGAATCTTTGCTTATTACTATGGGATATCAAAGTTTGCAAGAGATTTTATTGAATTTGAAAAATGGAAAGGTGAAAAAGTAACAATTGTTGATTATTATAAATTTCGAAGAAAGTATGTCTACACCGGTCTATTTTTATCAATGATATTACATGCAATTTTTAATACTATGCTTTCAATAAAGATGCCAAACAACATCAATATATTATTTGTAATACTTCAAGTTGCAGCAATGTTTATGTTCTTACAGTATTTACTAAATCAAAAAACAGGAAATCTAACATTCATTCTTGGAGAAAAATATCATTCAACAATGTCAGCAGAAAACGAAGAAGTAGTACTTGAATTAATAGGACAATGGTATAACGAAAAAAAATACAAAGAAGTAGTTGGAGTTTGCGAAAGACTTCTTAAAAGAGATCCAGATAACAACGTTGTTAAAATCTTTATGAACAAATGCAAAGATGAACTGGAAAAACAAGAAGAATCTTAAATAAAATTTAAGAAGAGATACAAAATATAAAAGACAACAAATAAAAATCCTGTGTACTTAGAAAGGATTTTTTTTCTACTAAAAAAAAGCGATACAAACAAAACAAGTTGAGCAAAAATCATAGCATACAAGTGCAAATCAAACTTTGATATATATGTAATAGGACTAAAAACAGATGCAATACCAAGTATAAACAAAAGATTAAAAAGATTTGATCCAACAATATTTCCAATCATCAACTCATTATTTTTCTTTTTAAAAGCAGAAAAACTAGTCACAATCTCAGGCAAAGAAGTACCTAAACTAATAAACAAAGCTCCAATCAAGGTTTGACTCAAACCAAAAGATTCTGAAATCTTTAAACCAGAATCAACAACTTGAAAAGATCCAAACATTAAAAATATCAATCCAAAAAACAAATATGAAAAAGTTTTAGATTTACTTAAAGAAATAAACGCAGGCTTATCTTCAAAAAAACCTTCTTTATAATTAAAAATAGTCCACATAAAAAAACCAAACAAAGACAACAAAATCAAACCATCATAAACCCCCAATTGATTTATAGATATAGTATTAAACAAACTATCATTTAGACCAAAAAAAAGTAAAACACATACAAGCAATGAAAATGGAATTTCAAGTTTAACAAGTCTTTTGTGAACATTAACAATTCCTAGTATAGAGGCCAAACCTAAAACCAAAAAAACATTTAAAACTGATGAACCAAAAATATTTCCAAGTAAAATTTCAGACGACCCTTTAATAATGGAACTTAAAGTAACAAAAAGCTCTGGGGCAGAGGTTCCAAAGGCCATAATAGTTAAACCAACTATAACTTGATTTAAATTAAAATGACTAGCAAGTGAAGCCGCAC
>Ga0181591_10002667_pt1 | contig 15372 bp, 10 predicted proteins | sample 071ome_33_FD_133757 | JGI IMG/M metagenome (GOLD analysis project Ga0181591, IMG submission 133757) | Coastal salt marsh microbial communities from the Groves Creek Marsh, Skidaway Island, Georgia - 071412AT metaG (megahit assembly) | ecosystem: Environmental > Aquatic > Marine > Intertidal...
CTTGTTGGCTACCAGGATTCAACTGAAGCATTTGAATGTTGTTTGTGTTAGTTGTTGGCTCGAAGTAGTCGCCGTACAGGCGACCAAACATAACCCTCTTGGAATACGGAACTGGAGTCTCTGACTCTGCAACTCCTTCCATCAACGCGGTTTGTAGCCTGGTCGCTAAGTCTGGATAGACAGCTTCGAGAACCTCAAGAGTATCCGAGTTAAGCGTATTCGCATCCAGATTAGCGTAGAATGTGTTCAGCGGATCATTGATAACATTGCTAATCGTAGCCATGCGCTTGCGCTCGGCTAATGAATACCGAGGAGAGCTTTTAGCAAATGGACCTGCATTTGCAGCTTGGGGCTTGTTTTCTTGCAGGTATCGAGCAGTAGCAGCGACTCGTCTTTGAGTTTGATCTATCAGCTCAGGATTGCCGTCTGTCTCCTGAATGCTCTCAAGAGTGCTTTCTATGTTCCGGCCTTGCTCATCGATAGCCTCAACCATCGCTGTAACTTCTTCATCGGTCGGAATATCATCGAGTGTTTTTTGTCGAAGGACCGAAGCACCAAGTATTTTTGCCAAAGCCGACCTTTGCACTCTGCGGTCAAAGACTCTCGTTGTAGGCTGAACACGCGCCATATTGGCAGTGAACTCATTAGAAAGCTTAGCAATTCTTTTGGTTGTTTGATCGACAACGCTAACTACCGTAGCAGCTCTGGCTAATGCTTTGATTGGATCTTCCTTGCGAATAGACGGAATCGCAGCAGATAGACCCGCTCTAATCTTAGGAGCCGCTCGACCCAAACCAAAGGCCGCGCCAACCTGACCACCCAATACAGTGTAAGCACCAATCTCTGCGCCTGTGGCTAGGCCTGAACCTATTCTTTGAGCGATGGTTCGAGGAGAAGGCATAGCTTCCGAAGCTTTTAAGATCGCTTCATCTGGAGCCATTCTTTTACTTACCTTGGCGATGTAATCAGATATTGCATCAGCATCAATCTGAGCTTGTTTCTTAAGCTTCTCAAGGCTGCCGAGAACATCTTTGCTACTGGCGATATCTTCAGCGGCTTGAACTAGGGCGTCTGATTCTTTTTGTAGACGAAGTCTAAACAGCGCTTGATCTATCTTTTTGCCACGAACGTCCTTATCGGCAGCACTTCGACCAGTAACAGACTTAAGATCTTTGGCAGCAGCATTGTAGGCAAGAGTCTGCTGGTTCTCTTTTGCAAGCTGCCGAGAGATAGCTGAGACGTTATCGATCTGTTTCTGGATATCTTTAGCGACCCTAGCTTGTTGCCTTGCAGGTAAATACTTCACGTCCTCTAGCGCGACCTGCAGCCCCTCTATCATAGAATTTGCTGCGGTCTTAAGAGATCGAACATCGTAAGATACTCTGGATTCGACCATGCCTTCAGGGGTGATAATGTCCTTACCGTACTTTTTCTGTAGGGCTTCAAGGCCAACTGGTGCCTTATCTCGTCTAGGGGCTTTACCTAAAATACCTCTAAACTGTGAGGCGGACGCAAGTTTTGCCGACAATGCGTTCATTGTCGCTCTTTCGCTTGCAGCAAACTTCTCGCCTACAAACTTGCCATTCTGGGTAAAGTCTTTGAGCTTTTGTTCGAAGTCCTTAATGGGCTGAAAGTCTTTGATTTGTTGAGTAAACTCCGGACCTTGAGGGCCTTTTTTTGAAAAGTCCTGCATTTGACGCTTGGCTGCTCGAATATCATTCATAATCCGAACTGCATGAGCGCCACTCAGGTCATTGATAACCTCACCGCCAGCCTCTTTGCTGTAGACTGTTTTCTTCTTAATCGCGTTTGCTGATCTTCTTAACTTAGACTGAACTTCAAGAAGCGGCTTGGGAACAAAGCCAAAGACCGACTTAGCAGTCTCACCAAGTTCATTTGCCAGTCGATCTGCCTCGATCTCAAAAGCAGCCTTAAGCTGAGCATTCTCGGCAAATTCGCCAGGCTGCCTAAGAATCGCATTTTGTATCTTAATCCGAGGGCTATCTTTAGCTCTCTTCGCGCCTTGCCTGATACTTCTCTCGCCTAATACATCAGCTGCAGTCTCGAACGCATTAGAGAGGCTAAGAGTCGATTGAGCAACCGCAGTAGTGTTCTCTAAAGCTTCTTTCTTTGCAGCCGCATCAAGAGCATCAAAAGCCTGAGCTTCTAATTCCTGAGCCGCCTTGAGCCCGCTCTTATCTTTAAGCTCTGTCTTGTAGGTGGCTACAGAATCGAGCAACTCTTGTCTCTCAGCTTGCAGAGCTGAGATTGTCTCATTGCCGAGATTTACGCGATCTTTAAGCCGAGTCTCTACGTCCTTAAGACGAAACAAAGAATCCTTTAGACCCTCAACCTGTCGAGTGTACTGCATGGTTTTTTCAAATGCAGCTTCACGGGCTTTCTGGTCTTTTACCTTACTAAGCATAAACCTGGCGAGTTTCTCATCACCAGCGCCGCCTTGATAATAGCGAGAGAGCAACCCTGCGCCCTTAACGGTCCCGGTAAGAGCACCACCAACAAGAGCGCTTGCGGCACCGCCATAAAGAGCTGAACCAATCGTCTCACCAGAATACGCCAGGAAGTCATCGGTAACGCGCTCAACACCAAAGTTCTTAATCTGCCGAGTGCCTGACTCAATGCCGCTATAAATTGCACCTTCGGCAAATGCAGAAGTACCAAGAGCAGCCAGCCCTTGAGCAGTTTTGCCAAGACCTGCCTCAGCTGCTTTTGCTGCAGCCATACGACCGGGAGCGGCACCAGGAGCGGCTAATGCGGATATAGCCTTACGACCAGCGCCTTTTACGCCTTCCTTAAGAGCTGCTTGAGCAGCTAATTGACTACCGCCTAAGCCAGCTAAGCCCGCTTTAGCTACAGTCGTAGCTGCCGCCGGAGCAGCACCACCTGTCTTGACAGCTAAGGCAAGCGCGGGAATGGCACCAGCGATACTGCCAAGTGTGCTGGAGATAGGATAAAGCTCATTACGGGCAGCGATTTCTTCGTCAGAGTAAGCCAAGTCAGAAAGACTATAGGTTGCACTGGCTAAAGCGCTTTTACCAAAAGCACCAAGGACACCTGATTCCTCTGCGTCCTCAATGGCCAGCCTCTTGCCAACCTCGCCCTCTGTCAGAGGAGAGAAGCCTGCCTCAATGTACTTTTGAGCCTTCTCTTCAGGCATGGCGTAAAACTCGCCATCAACCTCGAAATAAACATCTTTACCCTGATTGGCCATTATAGCGATTCCACTTTTCTGCCGGTAGACGTTATTTCTTTAACGAAGGCCGCTGTCTCTCCACCCTTTTTCTCAAGGAAAGCTTGAAGGCCGATGTTCTCACCTATTATGCCATTTTGCATAAGTAATGCTTCTGCTTGAGGCCGTAGCATTCTTGGATTCGTTGAGATCAATTCGTTAATCTTAGCATCTCGATCAAGCCGTGATCTCATGTACTCAAGGCTATCTCTAATGTACTGCTTCTTACGCAATGGGTTCGCGAGAACATCAAGGAACATCTGAACGTCTCGGTTCGAGATAGACGATGCAGATTGACCTTCACGGGCCAAACCAAAGGCAATAGGCTTAAGCACCTGAGCGAGTTCAACGTAAGGCTGAAATTCAGAATCGCCTCCCTCTGCATCTTTCATAAATTGATCGAGAAGAACCTTAGCCGCGAAATTGTCCGACTGACCCACCTGAAGAGCTAGCTGACTCAACACGGTATTTTCACCCTCGGGAAGACTCTCGATGATTGAATCAATACTCTTCAGAGCAAATGATAATTCACCTGAAGTCTTCTTGGCGCTCTGAGCTGCAGTGTAAGCTACGTCGCTTCTCTTGACGTCTGCAGCCTTAAGCTCTCTTGATTTCAATCGATCAGACTCAAACTTCTTCATCGCAATCTGAAGCTCTCCGAGAGCACGGTTCCTCTTGTTAATATCAGAGATATCGTTAGCGTAAGCCTCGGCTCGAAGAGAATAACTCTTAGCAATTTGATCTAAAGTTAATTGCTCTGCCGCATCCTCATTGCCAAGAAGCTCCAGGTTCATGGTGTAGAGGTTTTTAAGAGCGCCCGCCTTTTGAGAAAGGTTTTGAGCCTCAAGTTTTTGCCGCTCAAGCTCTCGATTGGTTACGTCCTTAAAGTAGTTAAAGACCTGATTCTCACCGCCCTTAAGAGCTGCACCAATGCCGCCGATAGCAATGCCAATCAAAGCAGCCGCTTTCGCTCCAGAAGTCGGAAACGCTTTATAGGGGTCGTACTTAAACTCACCTAAGCCATCGATAGCTTGCTGATAGCTTTCTTTGTCTTGAAGTATTTTACTGCGAAGTTCACGTTGACGCTGGCGAATATCAAAAAGCTCCGACCCTTCTTCCGGGGTCTCCACTTCTCTTCTAAACTCTCCAACAATCTTTTTAATGCCAGGCTCTCGCAAAGCAACGGCAGTGGGAAGATCTTGCAGTTGCCTAAGCTCTCGTTCAACTGCCTGACGTTTTTCACCTTCTTGAATCGCTGTCTCAAGAGCCCTTCGCCCTGCCCCAAGAAGGCCTTGCTGACCACGAAGCTGCTGCTCGGCCAGGGCTGGATCTGACATACCTGCCTCGACATTTTGACCAAGAGGCATATTCAAGAGATTTGCTACATCTGAAACCGTGGTAGCCCCTCTGTCGATCGCGGCCTGCGCCGCCTGAGCGCCAATATTCTCAGCGACGATTTCCTCTTGAGACATAATCTGCTGAGCTTGAGCGTCGCCCATCTGGCTAGATAAAGCCATTTGAGCGGCTGGTTGATTTTCTTCCATCAGATAGAGCCTCCAATATCACCACCCAGTTTAGATGAGCCGCTAACAAGCAATGCTTTTGCTGTCATCCCAGCACTCGGCCCAAGTAAAGCCGCTACACCTAATCCAACAGCCCCACCAAGAAGGCTTCCAAAGATAGATTGAGTTATAGACTGCTCTTGAGCCTTAATTCGGTCAAGCTGAGCCTTTTGCACGCTGCCAAGGATCTTGGCTTGCTGCGCAGCAGCCCCTGCAGCCCTTCTGCGCTCCTTTGAGATTTGAGCCAAACCAGCAGTTCGCCCTACACCAAGCATACCTTGAAGACGCTGAGCAGTCTGTTGGGTCGCTCCTGCAGTTTGACCGCGAGCACCACTGCCAAGACCGCCAAGATATGTCTCTGCTCGACGAGTAGACTCTCGAAGATCTTGCGCTCCGTAACCTTCACCACCACCAAGGTCTCGACCAGTTTCCGAAATGTATTCGAGGTTAACCAAGTCGGCAGCCTGTTCGCGAGTCATACCGTACTGGTCCATGTAGCCACGAACAGCACTGGTAGCTTCTTCCTGCGCTTCCTCTGGTACTCCATAAGCCTCAGATAGGTAACTGGTGGCGGCTTCGGTCTCCTCAGCTCTCCTGCGCCCCTGCTCCTCTGCAACCATTTCCGATGGAGGCTTCTTGCCTCCGGGACGACTAGAATTTTTTGGCGTGCCACCTGAAGATGGAGTGGTTTTTTGAACTTGCGACGGTGCTGGCATCAGATACCCCCTCCGGCTCCAAAGAGTTCAGTTTCAATTCTGTCTTTGATTTTTCGTTTTTCGTCAAAGTACGCTGAGCCGAGTTCGCGCTTTTTGGCCATTTGAGAGCGCAAATCTAAGCCCTCCATACCAAACATCGCCTGTGCTTCATCTTCTGCTAAGCGCTCAACTCTCGCATCAATATCAACCTGCGCAACTTCAGCAGGCGCGGCAACAGCGGGCGCAGCGGTCATAAATCTTTGAGAAGGCCGAAAGGGTTGAGCTACTTCTTGTCCGGCTGCTTTTTGCTTCTCTTCAGACTGCTTCATTTGATCTTGAGCTATGACCATCTTACCAACTGTCTCTGCTGCACTTCCTATCCCCTGAGCCAAGGCTTGATTAGCAGCCAACGCATCCTGAGCCTCACCTATTGCAATCTGCCTTTCAGCGCCCTGCCTCACCTTGCTGAGCCCTGTCATCTCCTTAATGTCCTGACTGGCTCCTCGTGCTGAGTCCTTAAGGGCGGATACAAACATACCCTCTTCTACTGATGTGACAGGGATTCCTGCCATTCTAAGAGCCTTAAAGATTCCACGGGCAAATGCTTCTTGCGCTAATGACATCTTACACCTCCGGAAGTGTCTGAGTCTTCGGTAGCTTAAAGGTATCAGGACGAGCACCAACCTCAAAGGCTATGCCGCTAACTTTTGCAGCGCCGCCGCCATTGCTGGTCGATAAGGTGCATTCAAGAGCAATCGCTCTATTCTTCTGATTCTTTAAGTGAGCCCTAAACTGATATGGGTTTGCGTTAGTATCTATAATCTGCTGATGACGCTCCGTGTAAGAGGAGTCGTAACTGTTGAACACATCAAGCGTCAGAGTGTGCCCCGATACGTACTCCCCTAAGACCATCACACGGTAAACCCGCTGAGAAGCCTGAAGCCCCGCTGCCTCATTACTGTGAAGCTTGAACGACATATCGTACTCAGCGGTCACCGGGCTGCCTGATGCAGCGATGTAAAACTCGTCTTTACCGCCATCTGCGAACTTCGATACATCCATCACGATGGCCCCATTTGACTGGAGCAATAGCACCTGTCCTAGTTCGCCAGAGAATGTCATATCGCAAACTTGATCTATCTCTGTGGTGCCCGTGGATAAATCCCAAGAATACCACTGCTCGAACAAGACATTATAAACCAGAACCCTGGAGGAAGTTCCCTTGTTGACCAAGATTTGTATCTCGTTTTGAGATTCCTTGGTCACCATCGCACGAGGAGTGTATGCAACAGTTTGATTCGAGAACAAATCCTCAACAGGTGCGCCAATGTATTGGAACTGATAGTTCGGGGCTACGCGATAAACGCCTCTAGATGAAATGTAGTAAACGCCTGAAGACGTGCTTATGTGCGGCGAGTTTGCAATCGCACCTTTTGATTTTCCAACCAGCTTAGGCTCTGTGAACGGCCCTTGACCAACTGCATTCGGGCCTTCTCCGAATACGCCATAAACATCTTTAACGGTCGAGAGCATGAGAGAATCCATGTTCTGCTCAACCATGGTGATGTTGTCATCAGGATCTGGAGTTCTAACCTGGAAAGGAGAGACAACCGGAAAGCCAAAAGAGAAGCCATCTTGACCGGGTTTTGAGACAAAACAAAGGTTTCTTGGTCCAGCTGCAATAAGTTTATTTTTGTAGAGAATAAGATCTGTTACGCCACCAGTGGTGAGGTTCTCGTTTTCGCCACTGGAGATGTACAAAGGTGCCTCGATATCTAAATCGTTATCGCCCTTGTCCACAAAGAAGATAGACTCCGCGCCCTTGTTTAGCTCGATTGATTGAAGCTTATAAAAGATCTGACCTGCATCTTGAGTCCTGTAGATGTTCAGCACTGGCTTTCGAGCACCTTCTAAAGAGCGCCTAGTTGCATCAGTGATGTAAACTTCGGCAATGATTGAGCCAGCTGATAGTGTTCGGCTATCGGAATCAATAAACACCGGAGACTCGTGCAGGTCATTAGCGGCATCAATCGCAGAATAGGAAAAGGCATAAGTAAACGTGCCTGTTAGGCTACCCGCAGGAGCGGTGACAATCTCAAGATTCTTAAGACTTGGAGCTTCAAAGAAGTTATTCTCAAAAAGTTGATCACCATCATAACAGAACAAGCTGCCGCCACCGATATAGGACTTTCTGCCAGTGGAAACATTTGGATATGGCCTCTCACCCCTAAGCTTAACCTTCATAACAGTACCGACATACTGCTGGTCCTCTGAGACAACAGAGCCAAAGTAGGTTCCGCCTGGTGACAGATTAGGGAAAACGTCAATGTTTGAACGAAGCTGACAGAGCCCAACTTTATAATCGCCACTGGCTGAGGTGACTCTTGATACACCATCAAGCAAAGAGAAGTTATTGTTCAGCCTTGAATAAAAGTCAGCGGTAAAGTCCAAAGACTGTTGGCCAATTAAATGAGCTGCAACAATAGCCGATTCGCTATCATCGGTGAGCGCTGCTCTCCTTGAGCTTGCCATGTAAAGATTACCAGAAAGGCTGCGCTCTGACCCGACTCCAATGGTTTTGCTCATCAAGAAGTAAGGAACAGCCCCGCTGCTGCTTGATGTTTGCTTAGCAGGGGCCATCAAGAACATATCAGAAACCAATGATGCGTTTCTGAAGTCGTAATCTGTAATGTCCTGAGTCGTGCCTGGAGGAGACGAAGTATTCAACTCAAACGAAATAATGCCATGCTCTGGACGTAGCGGCTTAGGATTCACATCGTTAGTGGTTATCGAAAACTGCCCACCGGTTGCAGAGCCTTGAATGACATCGGCATAAACCGCAGGATTAAAGCCTGCTCCGGGATCTAATATTTTAATGGAAACGCAATGACCGGAAGTATTTGTCTCAAGGTACCCAACAGCATTTCTCTTAAACGGACTAACAGTGGCAGGAGAGACATCAAGCTCGCAAAATCCGTCCACATAGCCAGAGCCATTATTGTGTTTCGATGCTGTCTTGATTGTCTTGGCGATGCTTGACCCAGGCACCCCTAAAACTTCTAGAGCGACGTAATAATTGTCCGCATCCTTTGGAACAGCTGAACCAGCCCGCAGGACGCAGTGACTGCTATCGAGCAGATACGCTACGCCGTTAGGCGTAGAACCACCGGTTCCTGTAGCCGATGTAGCCAAGTCAGAGGCGTAGAATTCGACGTAGAGAGTATGCTGCCCTGCTGTCCAGTTGTACGACGAATACGCAATGAAGACGGGAAAGGTTTGCGAGCTAGAGGAAACCCTAAGAGCAATATTGTCCTTTGCTCCTAGATAATCGTACATGTCAGATCTTTGGCTATCCTGAGAAGCATAATAACTATTAGTCACATCCTCAGTCGCGTCAGTGCTAAATGTACCCGCACCTGTCTCCGTAAATTTAACGAGCTTTAAGTCTGACGGTCTCTCGACACTAGCCGCTGTATACGCGGTGTAATAAGCCAAGTAGAAGGTCGCAGAGTTGTTGTAAGAAGCCACCGCAAAGCTAGCGCATGAGTCGAAAATATCCGTAACGATATTCCCTGCCGAAACCAAAGCAAAGGTTGGTGACGCTGTGCTTAGGTCAATATATTGAGCCACTATGTTGGTGGTGCCTGTGTCGTGATTAAAGAAGTAAAGCCTGTGCGTAGAGGCCACAAAGATCATCTGAGTGTGGGGGCCATGACTTGCATACGCATGATTGTTTGCCCAGCCACCATAACCAACACTTCTTCTTCGCTCCAGAACTACTCTCTTAGGACCAAAGACTACAGTATCCTCTTCCGCAGATTTAATTAAAACGTAGGACTCGAAGAGGCTATCCATGTCTGTGGTGTCTGAGGACTTTACTGGTACGGTCTGAGTCCAAAGATACACGTCAAAGTCGCCAGCTGTAGATCTAGCCTTTTGATATTGAACCGGCCCGCACTTAGCCTGATTGCTTTCCTGGATTACATCAGACTCAAGGTGAACCGGTAGAAGCTCGCCAACCTGCTTGTACTTTGTAGTGTTGTTGACTTCGCCATATAGTTTTTGACCATCCAGCATACCAAATGAGTTGCCGGTCTGAATGATGGTCTCGCCCGCTAAAGGGTACTCTGAATCAAATGGTGTCGAGTTTGATCCAGGGGAAATAATAACCTTATTCCCTTCGCGCTTCTCAAGTTCGCCAATCTTGTTAATCGTGATGTTTGAGCAGTCCGATAACGACCCAGGCTCAGAAACCTTGTCCGAGCGCTTTGTCTCAACCCCTTTGACCAGGGGAATCGAAATCGTATTTTTTCGTAAAGCCATTAAAACACCCAGAGTGATACAGTGACATCGCTACTTGTTCGCAAAATAATACTCGAACTTTTGCTGTTGTTTAATGTCGGTGATTCGGAAACATTCGCCGCTGCATTAGATAGCGTGACAAAGAATCCAGAGTATGGACGCCTTAGCGAATGACCAATTGAGTTATCTTGAGTTCCGCTTCCAGAAGTTAGATTTACGCTCTCAATAAGCTGACCCTCTAAGAATGGGCACTTTGCGATAAACTGACTTAATCTTCGAGAACTATCTTGAAGGGCTGATTCATTTACATCGGTACCAAAAACCTCAGTGGTATTTGCTGCCATGTCTCACCCCTTAGTATCGAAGAATAAAGTCGTCTCTGAATCGACCCTTGCGAACATCGCGGATAGCGAAAGACCCACTTACATCACGCGGTGTGATAGCTCGAATGATTCTGCTAGCGAGCTGTTGTCTCTCTAGCTCAAGAGCCTTGGTGTCTGACTCTTCCTTCATCAACATACGGATTGCAGTCGATACAACCACGTACTCCTCAAAGCCCGGGATCACATTATCAACTTCTGAAATCGTATCCGAAAACTGAAGGGCTTGCGGCACGTAATAGAGCGTAATGGTTCCTGACTGAGAGTTGCCTGGAATAAGCTTAATCTTATTCCCTTCGACCTTGTACATTGGCTCAGCCAATCGATCGATAACAGCATAGGGCGTATTGTAGATGTTTCTCTCGGTAAAGGAGTAAGCCCTGAGCGTCGAAGTAATCCCACCGGAATTATAATCAACGCCCAAGGCTTTATAAAAGTCGTCCGGCAAATTCTCGCCCCCGGTCGCAAGAGGGGCGGTGTAAGTTTGCTCAGAGACAAAATAGTCTTCGTAACTTTTGACCATAAAGTCATGTAACTCGGAGATGCTTGAGTTCAGGTAATCCTGAATCTCCGCGTCCGTTACGAAGGTGCTATTCTCCATGTCGGCACGACGACGCGCACGAGTTCTTAGATCAGATTCAGTGAACGTCGCCATAGCCCCCCTCCTTAATCATCATCCTCAGCTTCAACCATCTGCATGTCACGAATGACACTAAGCAGTGCAACGCCATCGCCATCTTTCATGGCTTGCGAAGCTCTTGAAGCTAAGTCTTCTTTGGCCTTTTCACGATCATCATCCATGGAGCCTTCAGCATCTTTGCCTTTGGCTTTCTCCAGAATCATGACCGCAAGGCCTTTGCCCTTGCCCTTCATTACTTAGCCACGCTTGTGTTCTTAAGGAACAAAGTGAGCCAAACGCTTTCGGCAGAGGTAAAACTTGCATCAGGCACGAGGGTGATTGTGTTGTTGTTGCTGAACTCAATTTTTCTAATTTCAGTAACAGCACTTGCCGCGTTTAAATGCGCAGACACCCCGTAAAGATCATTGTAGTTGTCTTCCAGCGTTACAACCAGAGTATCAACCACAGGAGCTGTGTCGATTGACACATCGCTAATTCCCAAAGGTAGATCACCCGTGGAACTAACTAAACCAGCGACGATTTTAACCTCTCGCTGCAAAGCCTGAACGTCATTAAATCTTCTGTTAGCCATCTTTCACTCTCCTTATGCTAGAGCGACGCGGCTGTTGTATCCTGGTGCATTGCAGCTAAGGTTTCCGTAGAAACCAACTCGGACTTCGTAAGCGTCGTTCAATGCTTCACGAAGCATACGATTGCCATCAAGGTCAAGGATATGCGGAGCAGCGCCAAGGCTGTTGAGTGTCCAGGTATCCATCTGAAGCATATATGCAACGTTTGGAGTACAATTCTGGTCAGCAACAATCTTGATTGGTCCCTTTGGTCCGATGATGCTAAGGGCTTGGAAACCGATATCAGCGTCGTCGCTGCTTACTTTGTCGTAAACAACCTTAGAGCCAAGAGCTTTCTCAAGGTTTGCAAACTGAGTGTAGTCCATGAAGCAAACGTCAGGTGAACCGCCTTCACGGGCAAGACGACTTGCTGCACCGATAAGCGCCTCTTCAATTGGCTGCGAAGAACCATCGAAAGGAACACCTGCAAGACGGGTACGGTCAGCAGTTCGGTTTACACTGAAAAGGTTCGGTGGAGTGCCCGCTGGAATCCAAGCTTCAAGACCAGAGATCTTCAATCGATCATTAGCAGAAACGTAGTCACCGCTTTGAACAAGGAAGTCACTGGTTAAAATGCCACCGGTTGAGTTAGCAATTGTTCCGGTAAGAACGCCAGTGTCACGGTTGACTGCTGTAATCGTGAATGTGTCCGCACGAACATCGGTAGCAGCATCAGGAGCGAATCGAATAACCATGCCAACTTCAAAGTTGGTGACTTCTTCTTCGTTAACCAAATCAATTGTTCTTCCGGCGCCGTCAGTTACCGCAGAAATCGCATCAAAAGTACCAATCTTACCAGTGCCATCTCCGTACATACCTACTGCGATTGAGCGAGTAAGTGACTGGATAGCGCCGTCGATTTCAAGAGTTGCATACTTAAGGAATGCGTCTGCACTGCCTTCGGTAGCCTTGATGGTTTCACCGGTGATGCTCGCGAAAGAGTAATCTTTCACACGAGTAATCACAAAGCGAGCCAGGCTGGTCGCAGTATCAAGAAGTTGACCAGTCCCAAAAGTGGCTGATCGTCGGTTTGAGATTCCGTACTGAGTTGGAATTGGCATATTCTCACCGCCGAATTGCTCATATTTATTTACGAGGGCGAGAAAAGGGTTGTCTTTGTAGACCATGTTTTTGACGGTGAGGGCTTTATAATGCTCCTTCAGCGCCTGGGTGACGTTGTCGAGATTTAATGAAGTTGCCATAACTTACTCCTTACAGGGGTAAGCTATTTCTCACCCCTGGCGAAACAGACTTTGCCCGTACTTATTAACCAGCAAATCGATAGATTGCTGTTTACTAAGCTTCTTGGGCTTATCCCCTGGCGCACGTTGCACCTGGGTATTTGTTAATGTTTTGGACGGCGTTTTCTCAGAAGCCTGAGCTTCCTCTTGTGCTTGCCCAGCCACGGGCTCTGTTTTCGCTGGAGCAAATATGCTCTCAAGTTTAGACTTCACCTTGTTTGCCTTCAGATACTTTTCTGCTTCAGCACTGAATTGCTCTTCAAGGTGATTTTCAACCATCAATGCTGCTTCATCGTAAGGCATCACCTCTTGGGTGTCCTGATAATGAGCAGTTTGGATTTCGGCAATTAGCTCGTAAGCTTCTTGTCCGACCGCATTGATAATCTCATATCTTCCCTCATCACTGTTATTGTCCACGAAAGTTTTGATCTCGTCAATCCATTCAACTCGTGCTTGTTCTTGTTTGGACTTTTGAACCTCTAGAGACTTTTGCTCTTCGGCTTTCTTCATCGAAGCAAGCTCGGCTTTCAGTGACTGAATCTCACTGAGCATCTCCTGCTGAGGGTCTTTCTCGCCATCTTGCAAAACCTGCTTACTTAAAGCCTCATAGTCGAGACCAAGCTTCTGCATGACTTCGTAAGGGTTCTCACGTGCAAGCTTCTGTAGGTCATCAAACGATGAAACCGTGCCCTTGCGAGAGTCCAACTCCTGTTGAACGCGCTTCATCTCCTCGCGCTCTTGGCGCAACTTCTTCTGCTCGCGAGCTAGTTGGGCAAATCTTCGAGAGAACGGGTCGGGCGCTGGTTCGGGCGGAGTTCCTGCATCGCTGCTCTCCACTCCATCGTTATTATCATCCGCTCCAGTTGTTTCATGTGGAACGTCTCCTCCTGCAGGGGCTCCTCCAGCATCTCCTCCAGAAGATTCTCCCATATCAGGAACTGATTGAACCTCTTCTCCAACTTGACCCTCTTCAGTCATATTCTCTCCTTAAACTGGCACACCTTCTTGCGTGGCACCAGTTACTTGTGGGGCTGGCAATTCTGCTTCTGCCAGCACGTCAATGGCTTCCTTCGGCGGTGTTGCCGTAGGCGTTAGTGGCTCCTCAGGCAATGCGCCACCGGCGGCTGGGGTTTGACCTACTGGCATGGCAGCGACAGGAGGTGCCGGTGGCTGGAGAAGCGCCATGCACTCTTGCATATATAAACGCATGAGTTCCAGACGATCCTCCGAGACATTGTCTGTGCGGGCTCGCGTATAAGCGGCCTGGAAGTATTTAAGATGTAGTTCGAGGTTAGAGAAAGGCTCTGGTGGATAATAAATACCTTTTTCTATGATTTGCTCTACGAGCATCTCTGCTTCGTCGATTTGAGCTGTAGCCAACTTGTTGAACTGCTCAATGTCCGGGAAATCCAGAAGACTACGAGTCTCCGCCTTGTCAATCAAACCTGCCTGCGCCATCTCAATGACGGTCTGCAGACGTGCAGCTGGAGTGGTCGGGAGAAGACTCGCCGGATAAACTTTCATCCGATACTGGTCTTCGAGGAGATCAATATCAGACCACTTAATCTTCTCAATGTCTTTGTCGCCATGCGAAATAACCTCGTAAGTCTTACCCTCTTCAGATACGTCTTTGGCTAGGTCGATCATCTGACGCGCTACTTCCAAGAAAGCTTTCTCGTAAGCTTGGCCAACAATGACAAAGCGCTCGGTCTCAATGTCGCTGTACTCGCGCAAAGCAACACCAGACTCTAGACCCGCAGGCTTGAGGCTTGTCGCAGACAACTGACTGATGCCGGAAATCTCATACGCTCGGTTGTAGAGTCGGTCGAGATGACTAAACACTTCGCCTGCTACAGTCTGTGGTACAAAGAAACGCGGTGGCTGACCTTCGTATTCGATGATGCCCCAGGTCTGGTTATTAATCTGCTCTTTGGCTACCTGCGAACCACGCTCTAAGAACACCTTTGGAGTCGCCAGATTCATCTGCTCCTGAATGTTGAGGAGAAGCTGATTAATCTCTGCCTGGATGCCACGCAGTTGCTCAGCCAGACCTTGGCCATAGTAACCAAGCATCCGGCGTGACCATCGAAGCGTCACAAATGGGAAGTAATCCTTCTCGTAAGCTTCATCGAATAGCGTCGCGTTATCGATGCAGATAACGTGTCGGCCATCATCGGATCCCTTTACCGATGGAATATGCCAAGCCTCAATGACTTCAATCATGTCGCCAGTGTTATAGCTTCGGTCTTCCGGGTCGCACGGAGATGCCGCTGCAATCTCTTCGTGATGCTCAGGGAACAAGCCCATTACTACTTCACGCGGCATAACCTTGCGTTGGAACATAGAGCGAGGATCACCATATCGGGCCTCATACTCATCAACGATAACTTCACTGGGGAAGACACGCTCAACCTTGACCTGGTTGTCTTCAATGAACACCTTAAGAACGCCGGTGCCGAAGACGCAGCTATCGAGAAAGATTCGCTGCATCACGTTGTAAAGATCGACCTGGTAGAACATGCCATCAACAAACTTAGTCAGAAGCTTGGCCTTGCGCTTCATGCTGAAGTCGCCGCCACTGGTCAGGAAGATCGGGCGTGGTCTAGTTTTGGCAATCTTAGCCGTAACCGTATTGCAGCAAGATGCGATAACGTTAAAAGTAACGCGGTCATCATCGAAGAGGGTGCCAGTCTTGTA
>Ga0181591_10002669_pt1 | contig 15368 bp, 6 predicted proteins | sample 071ome_33_FD_133757 | JGI IMG/M metagenome (GOLD analysis project Ga0181591, IMG submission 133757) | Coastal salt marsh microbial communities from the Groves Creek Marsh, Skidaway Island, Georgia - 071412AT metaG (megahit assembly) | ecosystem: Environmental > Aquatic > Marine > Intertidal zone...
AAGGTGTTGCTACAGGTACTCAAACAGCCACAACAGGTCTAAGAATATGGTCGCATGATAATTTTGGAGAAGACCTGATATTCAATGAAAGAAATGGTCAGGTATTTTACTGGGACAAAACAAATGGCGTTGAGACGCGTGGCGTAGAGCTTTCTACACTTTCAGGCACACCGCGATCTGTTCCCCAGAAATGCGCCCAAATTTTGCTATCAGACAGAGACAGGCATGTCATTGCATTTGGAGCCGATGGTTTGGGGGGATCTTCTGACACTCAAGGGGACGGTATTCAAGATCCAATGCTTATTAGATTTTCAAGCCAAGAAAATCCTATAGATTGGTATCCCACAGATACAAATACAGCGGGAGATCTTAGGATTGATACGGGATCCAAGATTGTTCAGGCTGTAGAAACGAAACAACAAATAGCGGTGTTCACAGACATTGGCGTGTATGCCATGCAGTTTATTGGGCCACCTTTTACGTTTGGTATTAACCTTGTTTCGTCAAATACGACTATTGCAAGTCCAAAAGCTGCAATTGCTGTAAATGATGTTATTTACTGGATGGGTAGTGCAGAGTTTTATACCTATGCGGGCGCGGTTCAAAGGATACCATGTACGGTTCGTGATTATGTATTTAATGATTTTAACACCAGTCAAATAGAGAAAGTTGTTGCTGGGTCTAATGTTTCTTTTGCAGAGGTTTGGTGGTTTTATCCATCATCAAGCTCTTCAGAAAACGACAGATATGTTGTGTTTAATTACCAAGAAAACATTTGGTACGTGGGAACATTAAGCCGAACAGCTTGGCTGGATAGAGGAATTGGGTCTTTACCAATTGCAACTAGCGAGGATAGTTATCTATATAACCATGAAACGGGTGCAAAGGCAGATGGTTCTGCCATGACAGCATTTATAGAGTCTGGCGACATGGATATTACGGATGGTTACCAGTTTAGCTTTATAAGCCGTGTTATACCTGACTTAAATTTTAGGGAAACAAACGTAAACGACACCACGGTAAACTTTATACTCAATGCGAAAAATGCACCGGGCCAAACAGCCCAAACCACGAGTACAGACACCATTACTAAAACATCGAACACCCCTGTAGATCAATATACTGGTCAGTATCAAACACGACTCAGGGGTCGCAGTTTTACTTTTAAAGTACAATCTACAGATGCGGATGTGCTATGGCGCTTGGGCGTACCTCGCGTTGACATACGTCCGGACGGGAGGCGCTAATGTCTATAGCACCGGTCCCGTTTTTCCCAGTTCCTCCGACTGAATACACACAACAATATATGGCAGAAGTTGTTCGAGCTTTCTCTGTTTTTGCAAATCAGGTTACTAATCCTGCGATTGCAAAGCCTGTATTGATTGAAGTGCCTACTTCTGCTTTAAGTGGAGATGAAGTTGGTACGGTTTATAATTCAAACACGCTTCTTCGCATCAAATCGTCCACAGCCGCAAATAATACGGTTGGGATTCCGTTGCCGACTTACACCGTCGCAACGCTGCCTACGGTAGAGACAGGCACTTTGATATACGTTTCAGACGGCGCGGCGGGTAGTCCCGTGGTTGCTTTTGGTGATGGGTCAAACTGGTTAAGAGTAGACACTCGTGCCGCGGTAAGTTCTTCGTAGAAACTCTATGTAAGTTCTGGTACAGTGCCATAAAAGACGGTGAGTTAAATTATGCTGCAAATTGGTCATCAAGCGCTAACGCCTCAAGTAATGCAACGACTGCAACAAATTCCTCAATTGCGCCCGCAACTAATGCAAGGAGGCATTGGCGGGCTTGGCGGTAATTTGGACAGAGCTTTTGACCCTCTTAAAAACATGTTGGGTCAGTATTTGACTCAAAGTGTAGTTCAAGAAAAAGTTGAGCCTTTTGTTGAAGAAGTTAAACAAATGGCGCAAGAAAGATTTGACTTGGGCGGGGGTTCTTATTCGGGAACGCCTAATGTTTCGCAGGTTGTTGCGGCCCCTTTAGGTGGAGCAAATAATCCCTTCATGTCTGTAGGTGGAGCACGGCCCCTTTTTCAACCGCAGGCGCAGTTTGAGGGGCAGCTTCAAGGTGGGCCTACTAACCGGATGTTTTCGCAGGCCCTTCGTGGCTACGCGGACGGCGGACCTGTTATGGGGGGCCTTGGTTCTTTTCTTGCCTCGAACCTTGATGAGTTTGGTCGCAATGGAGACACTGAACTTGTTCATATGGCGAAGCAAGAGGTTGCGGTCCATCCAAATATTTTGAAAAAGAATCCGGAACTTCGCAAGCAAATGGAAGAAGCGTTTGCGGCAGAGGGCCGTGACATGGCTGAATTTACTGTGGGCAGCGGTGAAATGAACGTGAACCCTGTGACGGGTTACGAAGAAGCGTTTGAGATTGATTTTATTGGTGGCATTAAGGACATCTTCAAAAAGGCGGCACCGTTCTTGTTGCCTGCCGCGGTAAGCTTTTTGTTTCCGGGCATGAGTCCTTTTGTTTCTGGCGCAATAGCTGGGGGCGTCGGCTCACTGCTACAGGGTGGTGACATGCAGGACGCCTTTAAAGCTGGTTTGACCGGCGGTTTAACGTCCGCAGCGACCACTGGATTAATGCAGGGAAGTTTAAGTGCAGGGTTTAAAGGAAACCCAGACTATAATACATTTGAAATGCGGAAGTTTGGTCAGCCGGGATCATTGGCGGCAAAAAGTACAGGTAGTTTAGACAATGCATCGCAGAGTGCGCAGCAATTAGTGAATCAAGCTCAACCTCAAGACGCGTCATTCCTACAGGATCCTGTAAGTGGCGCTAAAAACTTTTTAACAAAACCTCAATTAACGGCAGATTCCGCTGCAAAACAATTAGGTTTTGATTCATATGCTGCAATACCAGACGCTACAGGAAAAGCCGCAGCAATGGATCTGGTAAAAAGTTCTGGCGGAATTAACTATGCTACCGCCATCCCCGCAGGTCTTGGCGTTATGGCCCTTGCGGGTGGGTTTGACCCGATAGAAGAGGATGCCCCAGAGGATCCGTATCCATACACAACCCGCGAATTGTTAGAAATGTACCCTGAACGTTATCGGACCGGTCCTGTTATTGCACCTACGAGAAGACGAAGAAGAGAAGACGTTTACGGAGGTCCGGTCTACGCAGCAAAAGGTGGTGAAATGGAGTTTCCGCGTCGCGATGGGTATATCGCGGGCCCCGGCACAGAAACTTCGGACGATATTCCAGCAATGTTGTCTGACGGAGAATTTGTAATGACGGCACGTGCGGTTCGAGGCGCTGGCGACGGTAGCCGTGAAAAGGGTGTTGAGAAAATGTACGACATAATGAGAGCTTTTGAAGGCGGGGTGGTTGCATAATGGCTACACAAACAAACGTAAACATTAACCGCCAAGACCCTGAAATAGAAGCCTTTCGCGTTGGTCTTTTAGAAGATTCTCAACAACTTGTTAGAGATCAGATCTTTGGTCGCAATGTACAAAACCTACGTGCACAAGGGCTTGACGACGCTGCAATTGCAGAGCGTTTGGGCAGGGATGTCGCGGATGTTGGCAACATTTCTCAGGATCAACTTTTTGGACCGCCTGAGTACGACGTCGCGGGCATTTCTGAAGGTGAACAGCAAGCAATTGATTTGGCTTCCAGCGGTGTTGGCGGATATCAGCCATACTTAGATCAGGCTGGTTTGGGGTTAGATGATGCCAGCGCGTTGTTGAATGAGGCTGCAGGCGGTTTTCGTGGCGCAGAAGATGCGGCTCGACAAGAAGCGCTTGCGGGGCAGGCGGGCCTTGCGGAAGCAATTCAGGGTGGTCGTGACGTTGCTGCAGGAACACGAACAGACATTACGGACGCGGTTGATGCGCAACGCGCCATTGCAGGCGGCGCGGGAGAGGCGTTAGCAAATCAAGCTTTGCAGGGGCAAAGAGGGTTAACGGGTGCTGCGCAAGCAGGTCAAGAAGGGTTAACGACTGCGGCGAATGTGGGCCGCAGCGGTTTAGAGAGTGCCGCACAAACAGGGCAAGCCGAATTAATGCGTCAGGCCCAAACGGGTCAAGCGGGAATAGGCCGCGCAACGGACATGAGCGCTGCGGAAGCGGAGAGAGCAAGAGGGGACATATTTGCCGCAACGGACATGAGCGCTGCGGAAGCATTGGCGGGACAACAGGGCATAGGCGCAGCAACCGGCAGGAGTTTGTCTGAGGCATTAGGCGGTCAAGCGGCTCTTAATCGTGAAGCGCAGCAAGCGCAGGCAAATCTGACAGGTCAAGTCGGTCAGGGTCAGACGGGTATTGCAGATGCTGTTGCGCAGAGCCGCAGTGAAGCGGCGGCAGGTCAAGGCGCATTAGGGGCAACTACCGATTTTGCAAGAGACGTTGCGAGCACTGGCGCGGGTGGCATGTTGTCTGAAGCTCAGAGAGGTGCATCCGGTCTATTAGGTGAAGCTCGCACCGGACAGGAAGGCGCTCAAACTGCCGCGGACCGCGCAAGGGCTTCTACTCTTGCCGCGCAAAAATCGTTGGCGGATGCGGGTCAGTTTGGAAGGGGCGCGGCAGAAAGTGGTATCGGACAACTGGCGGGCACCACAGGCGGGTTTGATCCGACGGGTATTGGCGCGTTTATGAACCAATATGAAGATGCTGCAGTGCAGCAAGCGCTTGCAGATATTAGCGACGCTGGGGAAAAACGTCGCTCCGAAATCGGTGCACAGGCAGCTAACTTGGGCGCATTTGGCTCACGCAGGCAGCTAAGAGAAGCCGCCCTAGATCAAGAAATTTTAGATCAACAAACACGGGCCGCGACCCAAATGCGTCAAGCGGGTTACGAAAGCGCGGCGCAACGTGCTCAAAAAGCTTTTGAAGATCAGATGGGTAGAGGGCAGTCCGCTGCTATGGGAACGGGTCAATTGGGTCAAGCGGGTGCCGGTACTCAAATAGACGCGGCGGGCCGTGGCGGACAATTGGGTTTAGGAGCCGAAAACCTTGCCCAAACCGGATCTTTGCAGGGGGCCCAGTTAGGGTTAAGCGCTGTCGGACAAGGGGCCCAGATGGGCATGGACGCATATGGACGTGGAGCGCAACTAGGCATGGATGCGGCGGGCCTTGGTCAACGAGGCGATATTGCAGGAACTCAGTTTGGTATGAGCGCCGCAGATGCCGCTCGTTCAGGGGCAGGCACCTCCGCACAACTAGGCTTGCAGGGCGCACAACTAGGCGGGCAGTTTGGTATGGACGCCGCGACGCGGGGAACTCAATTTGGTATGAGTGCCGCAGACGCGCTTAGAGCGGGTGAGATGGCGGGGGCTCAGTTGGGAATGAGCGCGGCGGATGCTCGTAGAGCGGGTGCAACGACCGCGGGTCAATTTGGTATGAGTGCCGCAGATGCTCTTAGGGCGGGTGAGACTACGGGTGCTCAACTTGGTATGAGTGCCGCAGGACAGGGTATGCAGGCCCGCATGGATGCGGCAGGGCAAGGTGCTCAACTTGGAATGAATGCCGCAGGGCAAGGTGCTCAACTTGGAATGAATGCCGCAGGACAAGGAGCACAGCTTGGAATGGGTGCCGCGGAAACAGGCGCACGTCTGGGCATGGGCGCAGAAAGCGCAGGCATTTCTGGCGCAGACATTTATGGACGCTACGGTATGGGCGCAGAAGATGCCGCGGCCCGCGGAGCCATAGCGGGCACCGGAATGGGGATGGATGCTGTACGCACGGGCATGTCTGCAAATCAAGGAATTGCAGGTTTGGGTGGTCAAATGGCGGGCATGGGAATGAACTATGCTAATCTTGGTCAGATGTTGAGTGGGTTGAGCGCCGCCGATATTGACCGTTTGATGACCACCGGCGGATTGGGGCGCGGTATTGAACAGACTCAACTCGACGCAAATCGTATGACAGACTTGCAAAATTACTCACAACCTTTCCAACAGTACGGGTTCTTGTCTGACATTTACAGCCAAGTTCCAACGGGTTCTTCTACGATGCAAGTTTCTTCAATGCCGCAAGCTAATCCCTTCCAAACAGCCGTTGGCTTGGGGATTGGGGCATACGGTGCAATGAGCGGTGCACAACAAGCGGGGATTTTTTAAATGAACGAAGGTTTTAGAGCGCTGCCACAACACGTGCAAAGACAAATTCTTGGCAAAGCTGGCGGCGGCGTCATGCAACGCCCCTTGTTTCGTCAGATGGGTGGTCCCGCAGAACCCATGCCGCAGGACATGTCTCAAAGTGCGCAGCAAGAAGGAGAGATGCTAGGGCAGGAGATTGCGGCTCGCACACAAGAGAGCATTGATGCTGCCACAGACGTAGAAGGTGCAATTAACGCGCTTCGCGGCAATGACATGCCGCTAGACGCCCGCTACCAAGAGCTTGCAGGTCTTGTTGGTGAGCGCGACGCAATGCAGACTCCTGAGTCCGTTTTGGCTCTGACGCAACCCGCTATTATGATGACGCAACAAGGCGCGATGGACAGCGGCATAGGGGAACTTATGCAGGCTGTTGCTGGAGATACGCAAATGGACCAAGGCATGGACCAAGGTCTTGGCGCTCTTATGATGCAGGGGGCGGGCAGCACTCCACCCGAAAATTTTAGACAGGGTGGGCCCGTAATGGTCCGTAAGTTTCAAGATGGAACGCCGCCAACGGGAAACTCTAGCGCACCTTTGACCAGCTTAGATCCTTACTTAGAACGCGCAACTGCAGCGCGAGAGGGTATTTTTGGCACACCGGAAGAGCGAGCCGCTCGTTTGGCACGAGCACAGCAACAAGCGCGTTCTGATGCGATGTTTAACTTAGCAAACTTTGGTCTTGCCTTTGCAGGGGAGACACAAGGGGGCTCTGTGGCGGAACGGCTTGCAAACGCTGCTACACGATCAAATGTGGTGGGTGGTTTCCAACAGGCTGGTAAAGATGTGGCTGCGTCTCGTTCTTTGCAAGAACAGCAAGATATGCAAATGCGGATGAGTGCACTAGAGTCTGCGGAAAAATCTCTTGCTGCGCAAGAAGAACGTGCCGGTCGCATAGCACTTGAAACTTTAAAGAATGAAAACGAATTAGCGAGACTGGATGTTAACATCGAGGCGCAGATTGAAGCAGCTACGACGGCGTTTGAGCGGCAGAAAATTATGAACGAAACTGCGCAAAACTTTGAAGAGAGAATTACAAATTTACGTTTGGACGCTTCTGCTTTGGAAGGAGAACAAAACAGAGCACTGCAGGAGAGACTATCTAACCAAGCAAACGCTTTGGAGAAAGAGCTTGTAAAATTGCGGTCAGACGCAAATCTTGAAAACAATGTTGCGATGTTTGAGCTTACCAGTGCCTTTGATCTTGAAAAGATGGAGAAGGGCCAAGAGTTTGAAATGGCTAAACTGGCAACAATGCAGGGTTATGAAACCATTGCCGCAGAAAAACAGATGGCATTTACGGCTGCGCAGAACGCACTTAATCGCATGTTAACTCGTAGCGAAGGCGCGAAAAACCGTTCATTCCAAGAACAACAAAATGTGTTCAACGCAGAATTGCAAAAAGAACTTAAACAAATGGGTCTTGACGACAATCAGATTGGACGTGCTTTGCAGCACGCTCAATTTATGATTTCTTCTGCGCAAAAAGACCATCAGTTGCAGCAAGGTGATGAACAACTGACCTTGAACCAAGCTATCGCGGGAGTTGATGCTCAGTATAAAGCTGAGCAATTGGCTCTGGAAAGAGCCGCAATGGATGTGCTCAAGCTGGATAACAGGGGAGATAGAATTAAATTTATCACTAATGTAGATAACATGAACGCCTATGCTAATGGCGAGCTTGGGGATAACACAACGACCTTTGAACAAGCCGTAATTGACTACATGAAGCCCACCGAAACATGGGATTCTGCGTTAGGAAGGTATGTGCAAGGCAAGTCTCCAGACCTTGCGCCGCGGCTTAAGAAGGCTATTCAAGCGGGCAACCCAGAGTTCTATAATCAATTGTTTGGTGGAGGGGGCACCCCTGCGGCTGAAACTGATGGCACTGCTTCTGAAACTAATGGCACTGCTTCTGAAGCGATTCCCGCGGACGACGGGCCTGTTAATTTAAATAAAGAAGGCCCAAAGATTATGACTCCTGACGGCAAAGTAAATTTAGATTCTCCTATTTTTGAACGTGTCGTTCCGACAATATTTAAACCCGAAGTTGATTATTCGATTGCTATCGGGGGCTCTAGTTTCATACCGACTCTTGGTAAAACGGCAGCGGAAGGGTTTTCTGAATTTGGAATTGGGCAAGGGACTGGTCCAGAAGGTCAACGTTTAGGGCAGGCTAATTCGGATCTGGAGTTATTAGCTAACAGACTTTTCGCTTTGACGGTGGACACTTCTCAAGACAACAGGGTTTTAGCAGCCACTCAAAAGAAACTTGAAGGGGAAATAAAACGCATTGAACCGGGTGGGTTTTTCTTTAAAAACGATTCAGATGCTAGAGCCGGGTTTAATGCTGCCGCGCAATCTCTTGCATTAATTATTGAAGAAAACGCGGCTAGGGTTCCAGAATATGGGGGCACTGCGTCGGGCTATAGTGAAAACCAAGTTGTTAAAGCTCGCGCTACCATTACGCGAGCATTGCCCTTGTTAGCAGAAGTTCTAAGGTTTCGGGATCAATTTAATCTCAACGTTTCTGGGGCGTTAGAAAGACCTGCTACAAATGAAGGTGTGGACGCTGCAGTGGACTTTTTAGATTCATTAGCAACAAAACAGTAATGGACATGTAAGATGGAAGAACAAGGACCACAACTTACCGAAGGCATCACAAGCGTTAGGCAACAGTTCACAAAAGAACAGTTTGACGAAGCCTTGCAAAAGTTTGGAGCTAATAATTTAGCTAGAGCCCTGACGCAAAGGGCTTCTTCCTTAATGCCTGACGATTACAAATTTACGTTTGAAGACCTTCAAAGTGGGGATGCTGCAATCCTTGACCGGATGCCTATGTTTAGTAAGATGTCTAAAGCCGATAGAGAACGATACTTTGGCGACGTAAATGCTTTTTTCACTCTTTTTTCTAACGTAGAAGACTTTGGAAAATATGATCCAAAAAAGCCAACCAGACCCGGTATGGAAGCCGCCGCCGACAAGTTTGCTCGAAACATTCCTATTGGAACCGCCGTGGGCGAAGGACTTTTGTTGGGGTCGCGGGCCGCGAAAGCTGTTGCGGATAAAATACCTGTACGGAGTCCTGCACAGTTAGTCGCAAAGCTAGGTGTTTATGGAACAGGGGCTACTATAGGCGCGATTGGCGGCGCGATGGTGGGCCAAGAAGCTTCGGATCTTATTTTCGGTGACGAACCGGCTGTAAATCCATCCTTGCGAGCTTACCAAAACTTTGGGGAAACCGCGGGTCTTACTATTAACCCCAGTTTTTTGTCACAAACCCGTCGTTGGACAACTGATAAAAACTGGTTGGGGGCTTCTAACTTTCTTGAAAACTTTAAAAAAGTTACCCGTGACAGGTGGCCCGGTTATGGCAATGCGTTTGATCTTACAGGAGGAGCCGCGGGCCTATCGGCAAAGCAACTAGAAGTGGCAAGAAACGCGCAAGCGGGATTACTTATTGATCGTACCAAAGGGCCGACTGGCGTTAGAGTGTTGTCGGCGTTTGAAAAAGCGCTGCCCGCGGCCCAAGAGTTTGCAGTTAAGCATCCTTATTTTACGCTAAATTTAGATGTGTTGTCTGGCGTAGGTGCAGGCACGGGTGCTTTTGTGGCAGAGGAGATGGCCCCCGGATCTAATGGAACGCGGTTGCTTCTTGAATTAATAGGGGGAGGTCTACCGGGGCCCGTCGTTGAAACTGGATCCCGCGCAGGAATGGCAGGATATGACAAATTAAAAACCGCCTTAATGCGTTTTTATCGTGACAAAGAAGGCGCAATGACCGCGGCTCAAGAGAAGGCGGCAGCTAAACGTATCTATAGTGCACTAGAGAATGCTGTAGAGGGCGACACTAACCAAATAGATTTGTTACTTGGTATTATTGCGGAAGAAGCTGCGCTTATTGAAGAAGGTGCTAAATCTAGCGTCAGTTTAGCCGCGGCGGCAAAGGGAAGTAGACTTGCCCCTGCATTAGTTCAAATTGATCAGATGCTTTCAAAGGGGCTCAATGAACTTTCTGTAACCTCAAAAGCGGGCAAAGAGGCTTGGATACAAGGCGCTAAAAACAAAATAGTTGAATTTCAAAATTCTGGTGATCCTTCGCTTGTTGCAGCGGCAAATTTATTACAAAAGGGTTTGTTTGAAGAAGCCCTAGCCGCAGAAATGAAAATGCGCGTTAGCCTTATGTACAGTGCTTTGAAATCTGTTGCGGGAGACGACCCTAATGCTCTGCAAAAGTACCCTGTTTCGGAAATGTTGTACAAACGTTTGTCAAAATTTGTTGGCGATACAAAAAAAATGGAAAGCGATTTCTGGGACGAGGTAACTCCTTTTGAGTTGAATGAATTTAGAAACGCTAACGGCGAGGTGCTAGATTTACCAAACACTGTTCAGATTTTTGCTACACCAAAGAGCGAAGGTGGACTTCTGTTTCCATCTGAGACGGGTCGCGCAGTCTTTTTAGCGTCGGCTCCAAAAGGTTTGGTTAAAGATTTAAGACAGATTTTTGAACATTTTGGACAAAGCTTTGATGATGTGTTCCCCGAAGCTGCGGCAGAAGCTAGTGAGCAAATGTCTACTCGCTTGCGCACTGCATTAAGCAATTTTGAGGAAACTCAGGATGCTTTGCGTGGGACGGATAGCTTTAATGTGTTGCAGCGCGACATAGAGCGCGTCAACCAAATGGATAGCCTTGATGACAAGGTCACCTATCTACGCTCGCAGGCTGAAATGCTAAAGTCTAACGCCAAAGATTACGAAAATCCGCGCACGGTTCAAAGACTAGGCACGGCCTTAGATCGTTTGGCTACCGTAGAACAAGCACGGGCTGAACAAGAAGCCACTGAGTTAGCTCAAAGCGTTGTGCCCGGAGAGGACGCACCAAACCCGATGACCTCTGAGCGGTTAGTTGAAATACGGTCAAAACTTTTAGAGGCGGCGGCAAATATTAGAAGTGGCACCAACAAACGAGGCAATAGCGATACTGCGGAAAAACTTGACCGTCTCGCCAATGCCGTTCTTAACGATCTTCTAAGCGCGGATACAGACGCGGCGGATTACAACACCGCTCGTGCGTTTACTTTAGCACGGCGTGATTTGACACAGAGAACCTTTTTGGGAGATCTAGGTAATGCAGACCCGCTGGGCAGACCGCGGGTCACGCCTGAAGGCATGTTGGATTATATGTTCAGAGGTGGAAGTGATTCTGTTCTACGTCGGTTCAACGAGCTTGAAACTGTAAATCAGTTTATAAGAAATCAAATGGGTTTGCCTGAAAATGACGCTGTGGAGTATGCGGGGGACGTTTCTAACGCTTACGAAAACGCTTTCCGGTACGTTGCTTCTAAAATCATGGTTGACCGCCCTGATCCAAATGACATGAATCAAACCATTAAGATGGTTGACCCTAACCGATTAAGGGATTTCAAAGCCGATCCAGCAAATCAACAAATCTTAGCAACCATGCCAAACTTGGCTAGAGATTTAAGAACCGCCCGCAAAGCACAAGTTTTGTTTTCGAGCATAGATCCGGATGTGTTTTTTAAACAGAATCCTGAAATGAAAGCTTTTGAATTAGCGGCTAATCTTGGAACAGAAAAACCGGGCAAAGCGATTGCCAAAATAATGGGTCAGGACAATCCGTTCACGGATCTTAACTTCATGCTAAATGCAGTTCGTAATGAACAGAAAGCCCGAATTTTGCAAAACGGTGAGGTAAAAGTAACCACTAAACCTCGCAAGAACATTTTTACAGAAGACGGTACAAAGTTCACTGTTGGCGACGCCGAAAAGGGAATGAGGGCTGCTATTATGAATTACGCCATAATGCGCGGCGGCGGTGATGGACTCAGCCTCAATCCAAAAAACGTCTACGATACGTTGTTCACTAAACCTCCGGGGATAAAAGACGCGGACAATACGTTGATGAATTGGATGAAAAAAAATGACCTCATAACTGAGGATGAATCTACCATCATACGGCAATCTTTGCGTGAAATGATTAACGTTGAAGAAGCCTTTCAACAGGGCAACCTTGAAAATGTTTTGTTTAAGAACCCAACGCAGTCAAAGCGCACGGGTATTCGTATTTTGGGTGCTACGCTTGGTCAAAAGTCTCAAGAAAAACTTAATAACATGCTGAGTAAAATTGGCTTGGGCACTACAGGCGGCGGTATTGGCGGTGGCATGATTGCCGCGGAAGAAGGCTCGCAGGCATTACAGAACATTTTGCTGGTCGCACCAGAAACTGCCATTGTTAAAACAATGCAGAAAATAATGGAAGACCCTAAAAAGTTTTCTGAAATGTTGCTCGACATTCGTACCGCAAAGCAAGACGCTGCAAGTACAGAGCGCCTTAACACGCTATTTGCAGAGTTCGGTGTAAATCAATTAGCTAAACGTGACGCCGTAATTTTACGATCCCTTCTGTTAGAAGAAGAGCAATTTGAGCCTGAAGCGCTTCCAGAAGCCGTGCCATCTCAGGAGGAAACGTCTCAACAAGAACAACGATCTCTCAGTGGACGTAATGATCCACGTCGTTCCAAAAATCCTATGCAGCTTAGTCCACAACCTTCCGCTGGGTCTGGAGGTCGTAATGCTCCACGAAAACCGCCTGTAGGCAATCCCACCACTCAGGCGGCTCTTCCCGCTGCTGCCCCGACATTAGCGGCAGCGGGAACCTATACTAATCCAAACATAAGACAAACTTACGCTGCGCTGTTTCCTAATGATCCAATTTCGAGTATGATTACTCAACAACCACGAAGCTTTCGTCGCGGCGGAATTGCCAGTTTAATGGAGTAAAAAATGGTGGCACAAACAGCATCTACATACACTGGCCCGTTTGAAAGTCTTTACGAAGAACATGAGGCTATGCAGGGTAATCGCGGCAATCAAGCATCGCATATGGCTACGCAGGCCCAACACAGTCGTGGTTTGCAGGCAAAAGGACTGCAAGATACTTCTTCATTTGGTACGAATCGAAACATCTTTGGTCGAGACGAATACACAACTCCAGCAGAAAATCCTTTAAATGTATTAATGGATTTTCAAGGCCCCGCTGCAGCGGCGCGGATGAACACCTCTGCACAATCTCTCCAAAATCCCGCGTATGGTGCGTCTTCGCCACAGGGGTTACCTTTAATGTCTATGGCTGCAGGGAACCCGTCTTCAAGTATGTATCCGATGTTGTTTGGCGGCTCTGATTTAATGGGGCCATCTCCCAGAGCAAAAACTGGAATTGGACAATTCTTCACAGATATTAGCGACGCTTACCGCAGAGGTAGACAAGATCTTGGCATGGGCGTAGCAAACTTATTTTCGGGCGGTGCTTTTTCAAACGACGTAAATAGAAAAGTGCAGGGCTTAAAAGATTTTGGTTATTCAGATGCAGCGGCGAGAGACTACGTGCAAAGGACACAGGAACAAGCACAAAGGCAGCAATTTACCGACGCTTTGTATGGTATGGGATCTAACACAGGACCCGGAATGGACACTTCAAGACCGGACACTGGTTCCGTAATGCCCGTTGATCCTGTAGATCCTGTAGATCCCGAAGATCCAAATGAAGGCACAGGTGCCATTCACATCGCACCCATTCGCGTCCCCCGCCCTCCAGAAAGAATTGTTTACGGAGAACCTGTGCCAATGGCCCAAGGCGGATTAATGTCGCTACGGAGACGATAATGGACGAAAAAGAAAGCCTTTCCCTTGAAGCCGACGATTTCGTTGCTCATGGAAGAGATATGGAAAAACGTCGCTTATTAAGCAACCGTCTAATTGAGCTTATGAATGCGGGAGCATCTGATGCTGAAATAAAAAGCAATTTAGAATTTTTAAAAAAGCAACTTGGGTTTGCAGACGGCGGCGAAATACGTAAGGGGGTAGGATCTCTTCCTGAGTTCGGCGAAGCTTCAAAACAGATGGCAGATTTAGAGTACGAAGCTGAGATGCGACCCTATCTACACGACGCTTTGTCTCAGTTGGGTTTTGATCCAAAAAAAGTAAAAGTCGGTACGCCCAAAGCCGAAGACCATTACAGTGTTACAACAGGTGAAGTAACGCTCGACCCAAACTACGGCTTGTTGTCAAAAGAAACACAAGCACATGAGTTTCGGCACCGTGGTTTACAGAGACTTTACGAAGAGTATTTCATGTTGGAACCTTGGCGTTTCAAAGAAAAGTATGGGGAAGACGCTTACAATTTAATGGTGAAAATGAGTAAGCAACAACGTCCGGGGAAGCGAGGCCGTGTGGAGGAAAGTGTGCAAGAACGGATTGCAGAAATGTTTCAACGTCCAGAAGAAATAAACTTGGGGACGGTCTACAACACTTCAGACGCACGGGTTTTTCAAACAATTGCAGACGCTCAATCCTATGCTGAAGAAAACCCCGGTGTGACTTTTGAGGCACAAGAGATAAGGCCCCGTTTAGATCGCACTATTGAAACACCGCGTGTGAACGAGTTTCGTGATTATATGATAAATAAAAATCGTGGTGAGACTATGCAACAGGGAACAGACGCAGAGTTTGAAGCCGTGCGAAATATACAAAATGCCGCTGCAGATGTTCTAGCAGGGCGATATGCAAGCGGCGGCGAAATACGTAAAGGGGTAGGATCTCTTTCTGAGATAGCGCGGCACATGACTAAAGGTGGCGTAGCCGCAGCAAGCACCGAATACCGGCGCTCTCTGTACGGCACAGAAAGTTCTGGCGGTGCGCTTGACGCTGTAAATAAAAGAACTGAAGCCCTTGGTGCATCTCAGGCAATGCCTGAAACCCTTGAAGAATTTAAAGAAGAAACAGGTCGTGACTTTACACGCGACCAATTTAAAAAGAACGCGGGTTTACAAGAAGCCTTTCAAAACTGGTATGAGCAAAAAACGCTTGATTACATAGCAAATAACGGCTTGGACGAGTACATTGGCAAGATGGTTAAAGGTGTACCCGTTACTTTAAGTGGCATGATGGCGGTTGCGCATCTTGGCGGAAACTACGGACTGAAACGATTTTTGGAGACAGATGGCGGATATGATCCGTCCGATAATAAGAAAAAGCCAGAACAGGGCACTCGTCTCAGTGATTATCTACAGAAGCACGGTGGCCTGAACGTCTACAGTGATGATAGTTTGTCGGAAGACGCCAAAGAGGAGTTGGTGATGAACCAACCCGTTGCTCCGCGAAACCCCATTTACTCTGATCCAGACTACAGTAATCCAATGAATTACGTGCGCCCTGTCGCACGGCCCACG
>Ga0181591_10002672_pt1 | contig 15356 bp, 16 predicted proteins | sample 071ome_33_FD_133757 | JGI IMG/M metagenome (GOLD analysis project Ga0181591, IMG submission 133757) | Coastal salt marsh microbial communities from the Groves Creek Marsh, Skidaway Island, Georgia - 071412AT metaG (megahit assembly) | ecosystem: Environmental > Aquatic > Marine > Intertidal...
ATGATGGACAACCTCGAGATTGATGCTGGCGTGTCTTATCTGGACGATGAGCCTTTGGGGCGAGTGGTGACAGAACCGCTTTATTCGGAAAACTATGTGCTGGTCACTTCCGAGCCGATTTCCAAGACTTCGGTGACATGGGCGGAACTGGATGCGTTTCCGCTATGCTTGTTAACGCCCGACATGTTGAACCGCCGGATTATCAACAAGCACTTGTCCGAGGCCGGCGTGCAAACGCTGCCGGGGGTCGAGGCGAACACGATAACGGTTCTGATCAGTCACGTTTTAAGCGGCGGGTGGGTAACGATCCTGCCGATCAAGGCCGCCGAGATCTATCTGAAGAATGGCGAATTGCACGCAACGCCCATCAAAAAGCCCGACGCCAGTCACCGCGTCGGGCTTATCGCACCGCACCGCGAGCCTTACACTCCGGTTTTGGCGGCTTTGCTTCAGGAAGCAAAACTGCTTGGCCAGGACTGGGGTTAACCCAGCAAACGCCGCGCGATGACCTGTGCCTGAATTTCTGCGGCACCTTCGAAGATGTTCAGGATGCGGGCATCACACAGGATGCGGCTGATCTTGTATTCCAGTGCAAAGCCGTTGCCGCCGTGGATTTGCAGACCGTTATCGGCTGCGGCCCACGCTACGCGAGCACCCAGAAGTTTGGCCATACCGGCCTCAAGATCGCAGCGGTGGCCGTGGTGTTTTTCCCATGCGCTGAAATAGGTGAGCTGACGCGCGATCATGATCTCGACCGCCATCATCGCCAGTTTGTTGGCAACGCGGGGGAAGTTGATCAGGGATTTGCCGAACTGCTTGCGGTCTTGGGCGTATTGCATCGCTACGTCCAAAGCAGACTGGGCCACACCAATTGCGCGGGCCGCTGTTTGGATGCGGGCGGATTCAAAAGTCTCCATCAGTTGCTTGAAGCCTTTGCCCTCTTCGCCGCCCAGCAAATTTTCACCTTTGACGTGGAAGTTATCAAAGCCAAGCTCGTATTCTTTCATACCGCGGTAACCCAACACTTCGATTTCGCCGCCGGTCATCCCTTCGGTGGGGAAGGGGGCTTCGTCGGTGCCAGGGGTCTTTTCGGCCAGGAACATCGACAGACCGCGATAGTCGGTTGTGTTGGGGTCAGTGCGCGCCAAAAGGGTCATCACATGGGTGCGGGCCGCGTGAGTGATCCATGTCTTGTTGCCGCTCACTTTGTAATCGCCGTTCTCGTCTTTGACGGCGCGGGTGCGCAGGCTGCCAAGGTCGGAGCCGGTGTTAGGTTCGGTGAAGACGGCTGTTGGCAGGATTTCAGCGCTGGCAATTTTCGGCAACCAGTTGGCTTTCTGCTCGTCCGTGCCGCCAGCGATGATCAACTCGGCTGCGATTTCCGATCGGGTGCCCAGTGATCCGACACCGATGTATCCGCGAGAAAGCTCTTCCGAGACCACGACCATCGACGCTTTTGATAGGCCGAAACCGCCGTGTTCTTCTGGAATGGTCAGGCCGAAAACGCCCATTTCGGCCAGTTCCTCGATGATCTCCATCGGGATCAGTTCATCATTCAGGTGCCATTCGTGGGCAAACGGCTCGACCTTTTCAACGGCGAAGCGGCGGAACTGATCGCGGATCATTTCAAGCTCTTCGTCCAGACCGCTGGCGCCGAAAGTGGCGTTGGCGGATTGCTCTTGCATCAGCTCGACAAGACGTAGGCGCGCGGTCTGATTGTTGGCCTTGGCGGCAAGCGTGTCGATTTCCTGTGTGTTCAATCCAGCGGCATCAACACCGATGTCGTTCAATCGAATAATCTCGCCCTGCGACATAGGGATACCGCCGCGCAACTGGGCCAGATATTCGCCAAAGGCGATCTGGTGGATCAGCTGCTCGATCTCGCCGAATTTACCGTCGGCTTGCAGGCGTTCGGCCCAGTTCTGCATCTGACGCAGGGATTCGACATATGTGGCCAGCCACGACAAGCCATGCGCGGCCGCTTGATGCTCTTCCAGAAGGGCGCCGCTGATGCGCCCGTCTGCTGTGACCGCATCCCGAACCGCTGATTTTGCCTGATCCAAAAGGGCTTCGGCCGGGGCGACGGCGGCTTTAGTCAACGTAAGAAGGTCGGGAAGGATGGCTGTTTGCGTCATAGTGCTGTCCTGTCTGTCGAGCGGCATTATACTCTCCAATTAGTTTGAGTGTGGTTTAGTTTGTTCGCAGTTGCAGCGCAACATAAATGCGCAAAAAAGGGCAAATTAGTTAATATAGTTGCGCGCATCATTGTCTTGCCGCTTGGTCTGCGCGGCTGCTACAAAGACTTATGACTGACATCCTTTTGTTACCTGATCCCGCTTTGGCTGCTGCCGTTTTTGCCGTGGCGTTTGTTGCGGGCATTGTGAAAGGTGTGGTTGGGTTTGCTATGCCGATGATCCTACTTTCAGGGGTAAGTAGTTTGATTTCACCGGAAATCGCGCTTTCTGCTTTGATTGTTCCGACATTGTTGACCAACGGTTGGCAGGCTTTGCGACAGGGGCTTTACGCGGCCTTTGGTTCGGTTCGAAAATACTGGCGGTTTCTATGTGCCGGTGGCGTGTTTATGGTCGTCTTCGCTCAGATTGTTCCGCTGATCGAGCCGACGATCCTGCTTTTGGTGTTGGGTGTACTGATTTCCGGATTTGCTGCGATGCAGCTTTGGGGTTGGCAGCCAAAAATAGACAGGCCGACGCCGCTGTCGGAGATGCTGGTGGGTTCACTGGCAGGTCTGATCGGCGGGCTTTCAGGGATATGGGGGCCGCCGACGGTGACCTATCTGACGGCGATGAATACGGACAAGAAAGATCAGGTGCGTATTCAGGGGGTAATCTATGGCCTTGGGGCGGTTGTTCTGTTGATTGCGCATACGGTCTCGGGGGTCTTTAACCGCGAGACTGCTCCGCTGTCGTTTGTGCTGGTGGTACCGGCGATGCTGGGTCTGTTCATCGGCTTTGCGATTCATGACCGGATTGACCAGCAGGCGTTCAAGCGGGCGACGCTAGTTGTGCTGTTCGTGGCAGGGCTTAATCTTCTGCGACGTGGCTTGATTGGGTAAAGAAAAACCCCGACGCAGGACGCCGGGGTTTCAGATTTCATACTTTACAGCAGATCAGCCGATGGCTGCCGCTTTCACATCTGCGTCGATATAAGGAACATATTGCTCGAAGTTGTCGGCAAACATCTGCACCAGTTTCTGGGCCTGTGCGTCATAGGCGTTGGCGTCTTCCCATGTGCGGCGCGGGTCCAGAAGAACCTCGGCAACGTCTGGTACTGATGTTGGAACCATAAAGCCGAAGTTCGGGTCTTTGCGGAAGTTTGCCTCGGCTAGCGATCCGTCAAGGGCGGCGTGCAGCAGTGCGCGGGTGGCGCGGATCGGCATGCGTGATCCTGTTCCGTAGGCACCACCGGTCCAGCCGGTGTTCACCAGCCAGCAGGTCGCGCCATGCTTGGCAATCTTTTCGCGCAGCAGGTTGCCGTAGGCTTCGGGACGGCGGGGCATGAACGGTGCGCCAAAGCAGGTCGAGAAGGTCGGTTCAGGCTCGGTTACACCGCGCTCGGTTCCGGCGACTTTCGAGGTGAAGCCGGACAGGAAGTGATACATCGCTTGGGCCGGTGTCAGCTTGGCGATCGGAGGCAGAACACCGAAGGCGTCGCAGGTCAGCATGATGATGTTTTTCGGATGACCGCCCATAGCGTCCGCGCTGGCGTTCGAGATGTACTCGAGCGGGTAGGCGCAGCGCATGTTGGCGGTCAGGCTGTCATCTTCGAAGTCCAGCTCAAGCGTTTCTTCGTCGAACACCATGTTTTCGATCACGGTGCTGAATTTCTTGGTGGTTGCGTAGATTTCTGGCTCGGCTTCTTCCGACAGGTTGATTGTCTTGGCGTAGCAGCCGCCTTCGAAGTTGAAGGTGCCACGGTCCGACCAGCCGTGTTCGTCGTCGCCAATCAGGGTGCGTTCGGGATCAGCCGACAGGGTGGTTTTGCCGGTGCCTGACAGGCCGAAGAAAACGGCGGTATCCACAGGATTGTTGATCGCGTGGTTGGCCGAACAGTGCATCGGCATCACGCCTTTTTCTGGCAGCATATAGTTCAGCAGCGTGAAGACCGACTTTTTGTTTTCGCCTGCGTACTCGGTGCCGCCGATCAGGATCAGCTTGCGCTCGAAGTTCATGGCGATGACGGTTTCGCTACGGCAGTCGTGCTTGGCAGGATCAGCCTGGAAGGTGGGGCAGTTGATGACGGTGAAGTCCTGAACGAAATCGTCCAGCGCGTCGCGGTCGGGGCGGCGCAGCATGTGACGGATGAAAAGGCCATGCCAGGCCAGTTCAGTCACCATGCGGACATTGATCGAATAGGCCGGATCAGCGCCCCCGACCAAGTCCTGTACGAAGTATTCTTTGCCCTTCATATGTTCGAGCATGTCTTCGTACAGCGCGTCAAACCCTTCGGGCGACATTTGCGCGTTGTTTTCCCACCAGATTTTATCGGCTACATCGGGGGTGTTGACGACGTGCTTGTCTTTGGGCGAGCGGCCGGTGAACTTGCCGGTGCTGACAAGGAATGTCCCGCCATTGCCCAAGGTGCCTTCGTTACGTTTTAGGGCCGCTTCAATCAGCGCGGGCTCCAGAAGGTTATAATAGACATTCCCCAGCTCTGCGATGCCGTGATCTTCAAGCCGGTTTTGCGGGTTTACCCGTCCAGATGTCATTGGTGTGCGCTCCTATTACCGCGAACTGTTATCTTTGAAGCGAAGAGGATTCATCTTCGTGCGGTCGTTCTAACATGCGCTTTTCGAATGGGTACAGGGCGGTTTACCGCAGTTAGCGCAAACTTGTCGGCGTTAGCGCAACCATTTCGCCTATTGGAAATTTTTGCCCCTTTGTTAGGTCCGATTTAACCCTATTTAACGTGTCCTTAGGGTTGAAAAGTGCCTGATTCGCAGTTTGCAGTTGATCGACAAACGCAAAAAGTACAATATGAACAAAAAAATAAGGCAGGCATACAAACAAGAGCAAGGAGCGGTTCCATGTCGAGAATTGCGCTGGTGGATGACGATCGCAACATCCTGACTTCGGTGTCGATGACACTTGAGGCAGAAGGTTTTGATGTTGAAACATATAATGACGGACAGTCCGCACTGGACGCGTTTAACAAAAAACTTCCGGATATGGCGGTTCTGGATATCAAGATGCCCAGAATGGACGGGATGGATCTGCTGCAGCGTCTTGGTCAGAAGACGTCCATGCCGGTTATCTTTCTGACGTCGAAAGACGACGAGATCGACGAAGTTCTGGGTCTTCGAATGGGCGCTGACGACTACGTCAAAAAGCCGTTCTCGCAACGTCTTCTAGTCGAGCGCATTCGCGCGCTTCTTCGTCGCCAAGAGCCGATGGAAAGTAACGAGGTTGGGCAGACAGAAGAAACCAAGGTGATCGAACGTGGACATCTTACGATGGACCCATTGCGTCACTCGGTAACTTGGAAAGGCAAGGACGTATCGCTGACCGTGACCGAGTTTTTGCTGTTGCAATCGCTTGCGCAGCGCCCCGGTTTCGTCAAAAGCCGCGACCAGTTGATGGACGTAGCCTATGATGACCAAGTCTATGTTGATGACCGCACAATCGATAGCCACATCAAACGTCTCCGCAAAAAAATGCGGACGGCTGATGATGAGTTTTCCGCCATCGAAACGCTTTACGGCATCGGATATAGATACAACGAAGAGTGATGGTGTCTGTCGAGCAAGATCATAAGAACGCAGTCGCACGTCCAAGAAACACTAATGTGGTTCTTGGCGACGACTGGATTGCTCCGAATATCGACATTGATGGCAGACTTCGGAAAGGCCGCGCGAAACGGGGCCTTAGAAGCTTGAACCGCTCGCCGTTGGCGCGGAAGATTATTTCTTTCAACCTGATCGCGCTCGCCATTCTTGTGGCGGGTATTTTGTATTTGAACCCGTCTCGCGATACGATGATCATCCAACGTAGTGATGCGTTGGTGAACGTATCCCAATTGGTGACATCCTCGGTCGAGGCGTCCATCGACGGGCAGAATTTGCCTTCTCAGGCGCAAGCAATGATCGATGGATTGGCACTGCGCGGCCAGCACGAGGTATTCGTGTTCGGGATGGATGGTACCCTTCTAGCGCAGGCATTACCCCTGAACGGGGCCTTGGCCCAACCGATAAAGGACGAAAGCGGGAATGGGACGTTCCTTTCGGATACTATTGATCGTGTCGGCACCTTTTTCCTGCGTGCTTTAGGCTCGGAAGATCTGATCTCGGAAAAACGTGTCAGTTCAAGGCAATTGGCGGGCGGCGTGTCCCAGAATGCCTTGAAGGGTCAAATTGACGTTCGCGCTGCCGAAGGTGTTGACGGTGGCAGCCTGTTTGCTGTGGGCACTCCGCTTACGGACAATGGCCAGATCTTTGGAGCCCTTGTTGTGACCACAAAAGACACCGCGATGGATAAAATGCTTGCCGCTGAGCGCGAGCAGGTTTTGAAGCTGGCGATCGTTGTCATCCTCGTCTCAGTCGGGCTAAGCTTGATGTTGGCGTCACTTATCGCCAATCCTTTGTCTGATTTGGCGGACGCGGCAGAAGTCGGGCGTGATCGGAACCGCCGTGGGGTTGCACACAACCGCATTCGAATCCCTGATTTGACCCACAGACCGGATGAAATCGGCCGTTTGTCAGGCGCGCTTCGCGGCATGGTCAATGCGCTATACGAAAGTATTGAAAGCAACGAGCAATTCGCCGCCGATGTGGCCCATGAAATCAAAAACCCTCTGGCAAGTCTTCGTTCAGCTGTGGGGACGCTGCGTGTTGCAAAACGCGATGATCAGCGTGAACGCATTCTGGACGTTATTGATCACGATGTGCGCAGGCTTGATCGTTTGGTCAGCGATATTTCCAACGCCTCGCGTTTAGACTCCGAACTGGTCAAAGAAGAAGAGGAAAGCTTTGACTTGAACAAAATGCTTCAGAACATTTGTGATTTTCTGGGGCAAGAAGCGCAAAGCAAAGGTGTAGACTTTATCACGGATATTCCCGGGAAACCTGTGATGATCCGCGGACTTGAGGCGAGATTGGCGCAGGTGTTTGTGAACCTAATCAGCAACGCCACCAGCTTTTGCGAGCAGGGCGACGCCATTCGTTTGTGGTGCCGCGTCAAAGAAAGCCGCGTATTGATTGTGGTCGAGGACACTGGGCCCGGTATCCCCGAGCAGGCTTTGACCAAAATTTTCAAACGCTTCTATTCGGAACGCCCCGAGGGACAGTTCGGCAACAACTCTGGTCTTGGATTGGCTATTTCGAAGCAGATCGTTGAAGCGCACGGCGGCGTGATTTGGGCTGAAAATATCCGCCCGGCGGATGCCGATATCTCTTCCGAGCCGCTGGGCGCGCGTTTTGTTGTCGGTATGCCGATCTGATGCTGCTGCCAAATGAGCAGTAATAGCAAATCGCAACCCTCAGTCATCCACGCAAGTTGTGTCAGCGTAAACGGCAATGGGATGTTGATCCTTGGACCGTCCGGTTCGGGGAAATCGTGGCTGTCACTAGAGATGATGGCGCTTGGAGCCACACTGGTGGCGGATGATCGCTGTGTGCTTGATGTTGAGGATGGCCGATTGATCGCATCCGCGCCGGACAGCATTGTCGGAAAAATCGAAGCTCGGGGTATTGGCATCCTGAATGCGGCCTATGCGCCACAGGCGGACGTTCAATTTGCCCTTGATCTGACTGAAATCGAAACTGCGCGCTTGCCTGAGGCTAAAAGCCGGAAAATAATGGGCGTCACCACCCCTCTCTATAGCAAGCCTGAACAGGGGCTTCACGCTGCCGCATATTTACAGCTTCTCAAGGCCGGTCGAAACGCATGACTGAAACGCAACAAAATCCATTTGCAGCGAAAACACCCCCCCAGGTGGTGTTTATCACTGGCCCGTCCGGTGGCGGACGGACAACCGCGATTAACGTGCTTGAGGATTTGGGCTTCGAGACCATTATCAATATCCCGCTGCGGTATGTGGCCAGACTGTTGAAAGATGACGTTCCCACGCGACCGATGGCCTTGGGTCTGGATGTAAGGACGCGGGATTTCAGCGTGAATGGTGTGCTGGATATGATCCGCGAGGTGTCGGCGAATGGGACGATCAGGCCCGAATTGTTGTTTGTCGAATGCAGCCGTGATGTGCTGTTACGCCGCTACTCGGAAACCCGCAGGCGTCATCCGATGGCCGAGGATGACAGCCCGCATGTGGGGATCGATACCGAACTTGAAATGCTGAAACCGATCCGTTCGCGGGCCGATATCGTGATCGACACATCCCAGTTCTCGCCGCATGATCTGAAGGCCGAATTGAAACGCTGGTTTATGTCCGAGGGTAGCCTGCCCTTGGCGATTGCGGTCGAGAGTTTTTCCTATAAGCGCGGGATGCCCCCCGGGATGGATCTGGTGTTTGACTGCCGTTTCCTGCGCAACCCCCATTGGTCGCCGGATCTGCGCGAGAAAACCGGTATGGATCGGGCGGTGACCGCCTATATTGATGAAGATCCGCTGTTTGCGGACTACTTCGACCGCATCAACGGAATGCTGGGAATGATGCTGCCGGCCGTTCAAAAAGAAGGTCGGGCACATATAACCATCGGTGTCGGCTGTACCGGCGGGAAACATCGTTCGGTTGCTATGGCGGAAAAGCTGGGTAAAATCCTTGCACAGAATGATTGGCAGGTGTCTATTCGACATCGTGAACTTGAGCGTCGGAATATGGGATCAGGCGCTAAAACGTAAGGTGGGCATGCCTTGATCGGCATCATAATCGTCGCCCATGGTGGGCTGGCTAACGAATATAAATTGGCCGTCGAACACGTAGTCGGCAAACAACAGAATCTGATCGCAATCGCTATCGGAGCTGATGATGATCGTGCGATTAAGCAGGCCGAAATTTGTACAGCGGCCGATTCTGTCGATCAGGGTGATGGTGTGGCGATTGTCACGGATATGTTCGGCGGCTCCCCCTCAAATCTTTCGCTTTTTGCCTGCGAATCCAAGGATCGCAAAATTCTTTATGGCGCAAATCTTCCGATGCTTGTGAAGCTGGCTAAATCCCGGTTCAAACCGTTCGAGGATGCCGTTCAAGCATCGCTCGCGGCTGGTCGCAAATACATTGATTGTCATGACGGGTCGTGCTGACCCTGATTTTAGGAGGCCCCATTGGAGCTGAAAATTATAAACGAAAAAGGTTTGCATGCTCGCGCCTCGGCCAAGTTTGTTGAAGTCGTTGAGCAATTCGATGCGGATGCTGAGGTGACAAAAGACGGATTAAGCGCCTCTGGTGATAGTATTATGGGGCTTTTGATGTTGGCAGCCTCGAAAGGAACCACTATTGAGGTCCGGACCACGGGGCCCGAGGCTGATGCATTGGCACAAGCTCTGAAAGAATTGGTCGGGGATAAATTCGGCGAAGCTTTCTAGTTTTGCATTAAGTGGTGGTTCTGGCGTGGCGAACGTGACTCGGAAAGATGGTGTAAATACTAAGGCGATGCCTGATGAGGCTCCGGTTTATGACCGTCGCAGCCTTACCTATTCCGAGACATTTGACAGTGTAACAAAGCGCACAGTGATCCGCGCGATCGAGCTGATTACCGCAAAGCCACGTATTGTCCGTCGCATTCGCCGCTTTGAAAAGCTGGCCGAACAGCCAAAGGGGCAAGAGTTCTGGCATGCGACGATGAAGGTCATGGGTATCGACCTGTTGACGCCGCAAGAGCAGATCGAAAATATCCCGGCCGAAGGGCCTGTTGTTTTGGTGGCGAACCACCCTCACGGATTGGTGGACGGCATGATTTTGGCCGACCTGATCGGTCGCCGCCGCAATGATTACCGCATTTTGACACGCTCGCTGCTGACCGGCATTGATGAAAGCGCTGGAAAGTACATGATTTCGGTTCCTTTCCCGCACGAAGACGATGCACAGAAGAAAATGCTGGAAATGCGCAATGCCGCGCGTGAGCATCTTGCGAATGGTGGACTGATCGCACTGTTCCCGTCGGGCACAGTGGCGTGTTCCGAGACGTTCTTTGGGCCCGCTATCGAGGCCGAGTGGAATGTGTTTACGGCCAAGCTGATCCGGACCTCGAAGGCAGCGGTCGTGCCGATGTTCTTCCCCGGGTCGAACTCGCGCTGGTATCATATGGCGAACCATATTTCAGCGACATTGCGGCAGTCTTTGCTTTTGTTCGAAGTTGCGCATGCCTTTGATAAGCCTCAGAAACCGGTCATTGGCGAAGCGGTTTCCCCAGAAGAAGCGCAAGAACGCAGCAAGAACCCGCGCGCCTTTATGGAATGGCTCCGCGCGCGCACATTGGGCTTAAACGAGACCTGATCCTTATCGGGTCGGTACAGGCTCGTCTCCGCGATAATCATAGAAACCACGTTGGGTTTTCCGGCCCAACCAGCCTGCTTCGACATACTTTGTCAGAAGCGGACAGGGGCGGTATTTGGTGTCAGCCAGTCCGTCGTGCAGGACGTTCATGATGGCAAGGCAGGTGTCTAGGCCAATGAAATCGGCCAGTTCCAAAGGTCCCATCGGATGGTTCGCACCTAGTTTCAGCGACTGGTCGATGGATTTCACCGAGCCGACCCCTTCGTACAGGGTATAGACGGCTTCGTTGATCATTGGCATTAGGATGCGATTGACAATGAAGGCGGGAAAGTCCTCGGCGCTGGCGGCGGTTTTTCCCAGGTTTTCAACGACTTTCAGGCATGAAGCAAAGGTTTCCTGATCTGTCGCAATGCCGCGGATCAGCTCAACCAGCTGCATGACCGGAACGGGGTTCATGAAGTGGAAACCCATGAAGCGTTCGGGGCGGTCGGTGCGGCTGGCCAAACGAGTGATCGAGATGGAAGACGTGTTCGATGTCAGGATTGTATGCGGCTGAAGATGTGGAACAAGGTCTTCAAAAATGGCCGTTTTAAGCGATTCACGCTCGGTCGCGGCTTCAATGACCAAATCGGTCGCGCCGATTTCAGGTAGTTTTAGCGTCGTGGAAATCCGCGCCAAGGCAGCGTTTTTTTCGTCTTCGGGCAGTTTGCCACGGCTTACCTGACGGTCCAGGTTTTTGGTGATGGTGCTGATGGCGCCATCAAGAGCATCTTGCGAGACATCGTTCAGGATCACGTCATATCCAGCCGCAGCCATCACATGGGCGATGCCATTGCCCATTTGTCCTGCGCCGATCACACCGATCCGATTGATTTCCATAGCTCGAGCCTCCGAGTTTGCGTTTAGAGGACTTTATGCTGTCGTGCAGAAAACATGCAAGTGTGACGGCCCGTTCATTCAATCCTTACCTTATAAAAAAGGCCCGCTCTTTGGCGGGCCTTTGAGTTGTTTTGATATGGCTGATGCCTTATCCCAGTTTCTCGGTCAGTTCCGGCACTGCCTGGAACAGGTCGGCGACCAGTCCAAAGTCGGCGACCTGGAAGATCGGGGCTTCTTCGTCTTTGTTGATTGCGACGATGATCTTGCTGTCCTTCATACCGGCCAAGTGCTGGATCGCGCCCGAGATGCCGCAGGCGACATACAGGTTCGGTGCAACAACTTTACCGGTCTGACCAACCTGCCAGTCGTTCGGAGCATAACCGCTGTCGACCGCTGCGCGCGATGCGCCAACGGCAGCGCCTAGCTTGTCGGCCAGCGCTTCGATGATGGCGAAGCTTTCTTGCGAACCAACGCCACGGCCACCCGAGACAACAACGCCAGCCGAGGTCAGTTCCGGACGGTCGCTTGCGGCAACCTTGTCTTCAACCCAGCTTGACAGACCCGGATCAGCAGCTGCGCCAACGGTCTCGACCGAGGCCGAGCCGCCTTCGCCTGCGGCGTCAAAGGTCGATGTGCGGACGGTGATCACTTTGGTCGCGTCTGACGACTTGACGGTTTGGATCGCGTTACCTGCGTAGATTGGGCGCTCGAATGTGTCGCCGTCAACAACTGCGGTGATTTCCGAGATGATCATCACGTCCAGCAGCGCTGCAACGCGCGGCATGACGTTTTTCGCGTCGGTTGTGGCAGGGGCTACGATGTGGCTGCAAGCGCCAGCTAAAGACACGATCAGTGCTGCGGTGGATTCCGCTAGACGATGACCAAGGCTTGCATCTTCGGCAACGAGAACCTTCGACACACCGTCGATTTTCGCGGCGGCTTCACCTGCAGCAGCGGCAGAGCCTCCGGCGCAAAGAACAGTTACATCGCCCATCGCTTTCGCGGCGGTGACGGCTTTGGCGGTGGCGTCCAGCGCCAGTTCACCATCAGTGACTTCTGCGAGAAGAAGAACAGACATTATACGGCCCCCGCTTCTTTGAGTTTCTCAACCAGCTCGTCTACCGAGCCTACAATGATACCGGCGGCACGCGCTGCGGGCTCTTCGGTTTTGACGATTTCCAGACGCGGAGTGACACCGACGCCGTAGTCGGCAGCGGTCTTTTCATCTAGCGGCTTTTTCTTCGCCTTCATGATGTTCGGCAGCGATGCATAGCGCGGCTCATTCAGGCGCAGGTCAACGGTGATCACGGTTGGCATGGCAACCTTGATGGTCTGAAGACCGCCGTCAACTTCACGGGTAACCACAGCGTGGTCGCCGTCAATGTCGACTTCCGATGCAAAGGTGCCCTGCGACCAACCCAGTAGGGCCGACAGCATCTGACCGGTGGCGTTCATGTCGTTGTCGATGGCTTGCTTGCCTGCCAGAACCAGACCGGGCTGCTCTTCCTCGACGACTTTGGCCAGGATTTTAGCAACGGCCAGAGGCTCGATATCGGTGTGCACGTCGTCTGCGGCCACAACCAGAATTGCACGATCCGCGCCCATTGCCAGTGCGGTGCGCAGCGTTTCCTGAGACTGCTTGACGCCGATCGAGACAACAACGATTTCGTCTGCTTTTCCGGCTTCTTTCAGGCGGATCGCCTGCTCAACTGAAATCTCGTCGAAGGGGTTCATCGACATTTTGACATTGGCAAGATCAACACCCGATCCGTCCGCTTTAACACGAACCTTCACGTTGTAGTCGATCACGCGTTTTACAGGTACCAGTACCTTCATGGGCGTGTTTCTCCCTTAATTAACACCTGACCACCGGGGCGGCCGATTCAAGCTCTCCCGCGTTTGATAGCGAGTCGCCCGCACGGAAAACAGGGCAAAATCGTCACGTTAGCGTTCGCGGACGTCGCGTTTTTTCGGATTTCTGGGAAATCCGGTTTTTTTGAGTATTTTTGGTAAGATGAAAGGGGCAGTTGGTACCGGAACTTTACCTATTCGCTCCTGGCACCCACAGAACGTCGGTGGTCCCGTTGTCGTTGGCAACGCGGGCGGCGACGAAGAACCAGTCGGACAGGCGGTTCAAATAGCGGATCACGGCAGGATTGACCGATTCTGTCGTGGCAAGTTCGGTCGTAAGGCGTTCGGCGCGGCGGGCGACGGTGCGGCAAACATGTAAATGCGCCGAAAGCGCGCTGCCGCCGGGCAGGATAAAGCTGCGCAGCGCGGCAAGGTTCGCGTTCATCGCGTCGATTTCAGCTTCCAAGCGCTCTGTCTGTGCGTCGGTGACACGCAGCGGCGGGTATTCGGCGTCGGCGTCTTTGTCCATGTCGGGACGGCAAAGATCAGCGCCAAGGTCGAAAAGATCATTCTGAATAAGCGAGAGTTTGTCATCCAGCTCGCCGTTGGAATGCAGCCGGGCCGTGCCGATAAAAGCGTTCAGCTCGTCCGTGGTGCCATAGGCGTTGACGCGGGCATCATGTTTTGCAACGCGATCGCCGTTACCTAACGCGGTGTCGCCTTTGTCGCCGGTCCGGGTGTAGATCTTGTTTAGGACGACCATCAGCTTCCGCCTCGCATCCAGACAAAAAGGATCACTAACAGCACGGCAACGAACTGGGCGGCAATCCGGTATTGCATCATCTTGTTAGATTTTTTGGCTGCTTCCGCGCCACCTTTGCCGAAATAGCTGAGGCCGCGGGCAAGGATCAGGACAACCGCGATACAGGCGATTGCGACAAGGATAAAAAGAGGGTCGTTCAGCATGGTGGCCTCCACAAATGGGTGTTGAAGGCGATTTAGTCTTTTTGCGTCGGAATGCGAAGAAAAATACGCCTAGCCGCGCGAAAGAACCGCATCGAGCCAACGGGTGGGCAAGATACGCCTTAGGATATTCATCATATAGGTCGGGGTCGTCACGAAGTAACGGGGTGCTGGATTGGGGGTTTCCAGTGCTTTGATCAGTTTTTTAGTGACGGCTGACGCTGGCAGTTCGAACGTGTCGGGACCTTTACTGTCGTACAAACGGTGCAACAGGGTTTTGTACTGTTCGGCGCGGGCCGAGTTCTGCCAGTCGATGAAACGTTCGAAATGTGGGATCGAGTTTTTGCGGATGTCCGAAGTGACAGGGCCGGGTTCGATTAGGATGATCTTGATCGGGGTGTCGCGCATTTCAAGGCGCAGCGTGTCGGTCAGCCCCTCCATCGCGAATTTGGTGGCAACATATGCGCCGCGCCAGCGCATACCCACCAGTCCGAGAACCGACGAGTTGTTGATGATCCGCCCGTGGCCCTGTTTGCGCATCACGGGGATGACGCGGTTGTTGAGGTCTTGGTAGCCGAAAAGATTGGCCTCGAAGATATTGCGCAGCGCTTGACGGGGCAGGTCCTCGACCGCGCCGGGGATGGCGTAGGCGCCGTTGTTAAAAAGTGCGTCCAGCGTGCCGCCGGTTTGTTTAAGCACATGATCCAGCGCTGGTTGCAGCGTGGTTTCGTCTTCGTAGTCCAAAAGCACCGTTTCCAGACCCTCGGCTTTCAAACGGTCGCAGTCTCGCTGCTGGCGGCAGGCGGCAAAGACGCGCCAGCCGTGCGCTTTCAGGCCATGGGCCGCATCATATCCGATGCCCGAGGAGCATCCGGTGATCAGGATGGATTTCTGCATGGTCTGCCTGTAGCCTGCTTCAAAGCATATTGGAGGATGGACATGGCAGAGCATAGGGCGCGTTGTCAATGTGGCGTGGTTCAGGTCGAGGCGTCGGCGGATCCGGAATTTGTTGTGGTGTGCAACTGCAAGGCATGCCAGCGGCGGACGGGATCGCCTTTTGGAGAAGGGGTGTATTTCAAGCGCTCGGATTTGATGGTGTCGGGCGACACTTGGAAATGGGTGCGCAAGGCAGATTCGGGGCGCGAGTTGGTGAACCATTTCTGTCCTGCCTGCGGAACTACGGTGTTCTGGACGCTTGAAATGCGGCCTGATCATCTGGGCGTCGCAGCTGGGTGCTTTGAAGGGCCGCTGCCCAA
>Ga0181591_10002680_pt1 | contig 15338 bp, 15 predicted proteins | sample 071ome_33_FD_133757 | JGI IMG/M metagenome (GOLD analysis project Ga0181591, IMG submission 133757) | Coastal salt marsh microbial communities from the Groves Creek Marsh, Skidaway Island, Georgia - 071412AT metaG (megahit assembly) | ecosystem: Environmental > Aquatic > Marine > Intertidal...
GAGAGCCGCTAAGTCGAGACAAAGTCCGGCGGCCCCGACCTTGGTTACAGAGATCTCGTCATTGGCTCTAGAAATGGCCAACAAATATGGTCCAGCGAGAAAAAGCGTAATTGCTAGAGCCGCGTCGAGGGGATCAAAGGCGAAATGAAGGAGGACCGGGTTGAATCCCACCAGGGCCCCCGTGACCAAGGGAGCGCTGCCGCTTTTCCAAATTTTGCTGGAAAGTTTGATGGAAAGCACGGTGTTGCCCAGGTGGCAGAGGATACCCAGAATCATCCATTGGATGGGGATAAGCGCCAGGAGGCCGGGGTATAGCATAGCCAGTTAGAACGGTTCCCTCGCGAGCGAGCCGCTAGCGATCAGTTCGGCCAGAATGAGATTCTCTTGTCTATCTAGCGCGGGCAATTGGCCAAGTGGGGTTTGCCAATGCCAAAGCATGTGCCCCGTCGTGTAGACCCCTACGAACGGTAGGAGCCATAATCCCGGTTTAGCCGATCGGATCATAAGGTATTATTCGACAATTCTATGAGGAAATCAAATAGGTGTCCTCATGAGAATATGGATGCTATCGACGAATTAGGGCGCGATGTCCCAGCCCGCCCAACAGAGCTCCGAGAATTGGCCCGAGAACGTAGACAGTCAGCCAACCGTAGCCGTTGGCGGAGAAAGGAAGATCCCCCCAGCCCGCCATTGATGAGAAAATCCGCGGGGCCAAATCGCGAGCGGGATTGAAGCCGCCCATGGAGACTGGGGCGAAGAGGGAAATGAGAACGGTCAAAGTGATGCCGATGGCAAATGGTATGACCCAAGTGGGCAGAATATTGCTTCGCTTGTCTGTGAGCGTGAAAACCACGATTGCCAGGAGTGCTGTGCCCAGCAGCTCAGAAAGAAACCCTTGGGCCCCGGTGACCACTCGCTGGTCGGGTTCGGGAAGCGCTTTCCCTCCGGGATTTGGGTAGAACTCGCCAAAGATCATGGCGCTGGCCTCGCTTCCTGGCTCGCCGCGTATGATGCCGCTGTTAGCTTCGAAGGCCTCTATAGCGCCTCCATACACCAGAAAGACTATGGATGCGGCTAGGAAGGCTCCTGCAAATTGAGCGATTATGTAGCCCAGCGCCTTCCTGATTGGGAAGGAACGAAAGACTACCAGACTGATGGTAATGGCTGGATTTAAATGGGCCCCGCTAAGGCTGCCGGACAGAAAAATGGCTATGATCAGTCCAAAGCCCCAGACGATGGCGACTTGAAACAATCCAACTGGGGCATTGAGGGCAACAGCTGTAGCCACGCTGCCGCATCCGAAAAATACTAGCAAGAAGGTGCCTAGCGTTTCGCCGATTAGCCAATTGATGGGCTTGTCCTGATCTCTCATAGCCGTTGGCCGGATACTATACCCTCTCGATAGCCGTGGGCATAGGCTTCGAATACGAGTTTGATCTGATCCCGAATTTCACGGAAGGCATCCATTATCTGCGCCTCCGACCCTTCAACTTTGGCGGGATCATCGAAGCCCCAGTGATAGCGGTTTAATTGCCCAGGGTACACAGGGCAGGCTTGATCCGCGTTGCCGCAAACGGTAATGACGGTTTGGATATCACGGTCAAGAAATCGATCCATGTGTTTGGATTCATGGCTGGAGATATCGATGCCGATCTCTTCCAAGGCGGCGATAGCCTTAGGATGAATGTATCCAGCTGGCTGAGACCCGGCAGAATGAACTTCAAACAGGTCCACGGCAGCATTTCTGAGAATGCCCTCGGCCATATGGCTACGGCAGGAGTTGCCCGTGCAAAGAATGAGTACGCGTTTCTTTTCCATTTTATTCAATTTTTATCGGCAAGCAGCGCCTGGCGAGTGTTCAAGTTTTTCCAAATCTTGAGACAATTGGGGGTCGCTGGCATAGCCGATTCGGATGGCTTCTAGACTGGTTTGAACGCTCTCGGGAAGGTCGGGGGAAATATGGTAGAAATTCCAATTCGCTTTCCGCTCCAATTGTAGCAGTCCTTGACGTTTCATGTATCCGATATGCTTAGACATCTTCACCTGAGACTCTCCCAAAGCCTCTTGCAATTCGCAGACGCATAGCGACCCCCGAAGCAGCAGATTTACTATCCGCAGCCGAGTTGGGTCAGAGAGGCACTTATGCAAGGAAACGATCTCCATTTTCTAGGCGGCAAGATGAATCCTTTAGAATATACGTCAATAGGAATATTCTGATAATGGCATTTAGTTGTCGCAGGAAGCTCGCTTGCGAGCGATTGTTTCTGGAATGGGCCCTCGTTGATTCGCTCGCAAGCGAGCTTCCTGCGACGCAAACTACTTGAGTTGACCCTAATATGCTGAGCCGAGCGGGCTTTTGCAGATGCGTATGGATAGTTAGTTTTTTGACCTTGTGGCTTGGGAAGTAGAGGCTTTCGATGGGGCTTTGCTAATTGCCGCAGTATGCCGCCAGTGATTGAGACCTCAGACCTAAGTTTCCCCGATTGGCTCTTCGAGCAGGACTACATGGTCTTCTTGTCTTTCTTCGGCTGGACCTTGCTGGGTCTGCTAGCCTGGACCAAGCCGCTTTGCGATCGGCAGAAGGGAGAGACGCTCTGGTTTTGGTTTGGTTATTTCGCTTTTGCGGAAGCCATGGGAGATTTCGTCCGCACGCTATCCTTTTCGGACCCGTTCTTTCGATCGTTCAGTATTGAGATTCCACTGGAGATGCTAGGCCTCGGCTGCTTGATCGAGGCCTCGGTGAGGGGGCCTGGCTGGTTAAAGGGTCGCAGTTTTCCTCCTGCGATCGCGATCGCTTGCGGGCTGCTGGGCTTCGCTATTGAGGTCGGGTCATTGTTGTATTCGCTGGTGGTGGCTTTCTTGGTGTCGACGGTAGCCTGTCTCTGGTTTGCTTGGAGGCTGAGAGAGATGGCCATTGATAAGGATCGATACGAACTGATCGTCGTCGCGGCTGGGGTGGTATTGCTTATACCTGCTTGGGTGTTGCACCCTGATCATATCGCTTTCTTGAGGAATGAAACCTTGGTGGCTTACAGCGAGTTTCCTTTCTACGGTTTTCTCCTCCTTTTTCTTCGCATCCTTTCGGCCTGGCTAGCGTTGGGCGGTTTCTGGATTTACCGGTTGCGCGCCCGTGTGGATGATGTTGCCGATCCGGCTCGGGAAAAGCTGAGGACCCGGGGTTTCCGAGTGATGCCTTTGGCTGTGGCATTAATCATGTTGGCCAGTTACATGGTAACCACATGGAACGGACGGCGGGAAAAGGATCGGATAGAGGAAGATTTGTTATCGCGATCTCAAACGGCTGCGTTGGCGCTACAAATGGAGTCTGATCGGGAAACTCTGCTCTCCGTAGCCGGGGAACGAAGTTCGATTGCCGAGAGCTTGCGCCAGTTGAGAGAAATTGGCTCTGAGGTAGATCGCGTGTATGTCTGGAAAGACGACCAATTGGATAGTATAGGCGGACAAAACGATCCCTATGGATTTGCCGGTAGCGTGGTTGCCGGTGCTATGGACCTGTTGGACGGCGAAGACGGGTATCAATCGGGAAATCCTTTCGTCTTCGGCCCCATTCGCATGGGCTCCAATCTTCGCATTAACGTTAGTTCGCCTATTCTGGATACGGAAACGGAGCGAGTCTTAGCCTGGCTAGGGATCGATTTGCGAGCGGATGAATGGATGAAGAACATCTCGCTGGCTCGACTGCAGACCATCACCATTGCTGGACTCGTGCTCGCCTTGATCATTTTTTTCATCTATTATCAGATCGAGAATGAGTCGGAAACCGATCTCGCGTTGGCTAAGGAGCGAGCGGAAGCCGCGGACCGAGCCAAGGGTGAGTTCCTGGCCGTAATGAGTCATGAAATACGAACGCCTCTGCAAAGCGTCCTTGGATACAGCAATTTGCTCAAGAATACGCGGCTCGACGCAAAGCAAATGTCCTGCTTGGATACCATCCAGTCTGAAGGGAAAATCCTGCTGCGAATCGTGCAGGACATTCTGGATTTCAGTAACCTTCGCAAGGCGAGCCCTGAACTTAAGGAAGATTCCGTCCATCTGAAGAGCCTGATAGAGGAAACTTACCGAACAATTCAGCCCATGGCCGAAAAGAAGGGATTGGTGGCAGAACTGGAAATCGATCCTGCACTGCCGGCTATCATTCGAACGGATGGCGTGCGTCTGCGGCAGGCCCTGTTGAACCTATATGGGAATTCGGTGAAATACACCGAAACGGGCGTTGTTAGATTAGCGGTGGGCCCGAACCTGGCCAAGCGGAGTCCCGGCGCGGTGGAATTTCGAATTTCGGATACGGGCGTTGGCATCAAGCCGGAGGATTTGGACCGTCTTTTCGAACCGTTCATTCAATTGGCCCATGTTATAACTTCCCCGAGGGAGGGGGCTGGGCTGGGATTGGCCATTGTCAAACGGATCGTGGAGTTGATGGGTGGCAGGATAGATGTGGAAAGCAAATTCGGCAGGGGAACGCGCTTCACGGTTAATTTCGATTTCCATGTCGAGCAGTTGGAGGAATCGAGTTCGGAAGAGTCGAGACAAGTTCGGGTTCTGCGATCAGAAGTATCGAAGCGGTTGGGCCACCTCTATCCACTCAAGGTTCTGGTCGCAGATGATAATCCCATGGTACGCCGGTTGATCACCCTCTACCTTGAAGCGATGGGTTACAGCCCCGATCAAGTTGATGATGGCAAGCCGGTTTCTGAACGCGGAGGGGCTTACGACTTGATCATATCCGATTTGAGAATGCCTGGTTTAGATGGCCCCGGGGCGGCGAAAATCGTTCGGAAAAAGTCAGGTATTGCCGATCAGCCTTGGATCATTGGCGTTTCCGCCACGCTGGCGGAAAAGGAGATCGAGCGAGCGATGGACGCGGGAATTAACGATTTTCTGGGGAAGCCCTTTTTTGAGAGCGATCTGGAAGCGAAAATTCGGGCGATTCCCTGGCTGGTGGAAAGTTCAGCCAGCGAAGATAGCGAAGAAGCCGTAGAGTCGGCGATCGACAGTTCCTTTGTTTCTGGTGGCATGGGGTTCTTTTCCGACGAGTTGATTGATCAAGCGGTCGATGAGACCCGTTCGCTATGCAGCGAGATGCTTGAGGCGGCGAAGAGGAGCGATTACGCGTTTGTCCGGAACAAAGCCCACTACCTGTCCAATACAGCTATGGCTCTGGGAATAGAAAGCCTCTACACCGATAGCAAGCGATTGCAAAAGGCGGCGGAAGAGCAATCCGTAGACTGCCCAGTGTTGATATCCCGGCTACAGGAAAACTTCGCGAGCTGGGAAGAATCGAGATAGAGTGGTTCGCCCATTTTCGCGAATCGCTGTCTATTTTTTAGGCCGAAACGCTTTCATTACGGAAGCATCTGTCTCCAAATAATCGCCGCCGATGAGATCGATGCAGTAGGGAATGGCGGGAAAGACGGCTTCCAAGTTCTCCCGAATCGCTTTTGGCTTGCCTGGCAGGTTGACGATTAGGCAGCTGCCGCGGATCCCTGCCGTTTGTCGGGACAGGATTGCTGTGGGTACGTATTGGAGCGAGGCTCGACGCATTTCTTCGCCGAATCCTGGCAGCATTTTTTGGCAAACGCGGGCCGTGGCCTCCGGAGTGATATCGCGTTCTGCCGGTCCCGTTCCGCCCGTGGTGACGATGAGGCTGCAAGAGGCCTCATCGCTAAAGCGCTTGAGAATCGCCTCAATTTGCTCCTGCTCGTCTGGCACGACCGCGTATTCAACATCGAAGGGCGTGATCAGCCATTCATTCAGCAAGTCGACGCAGGCCTTTCCCGGAATGTCCTCGTAAATCCCTTTCGAAGCCCGATCCGAAATATTGATAACGCCAATTTTCGCTTTTTTTCCCATGAATGGAACCGGTCTACTGAATCGAGGGCCAAGGTCTACGGTAAAACGCGTTGACATGCGGGATTGACAGGGGAGCAGCAGAGAGAAGCATGGAAGACGAGTTTCGTAATTGGCGTAGTGACAGCCGCGCGGCCTCCAGCGAATGAAAAAGCAGAATTTTTTAGAGATGGTGAACTTGATCGTCAAAGAAGACGATCGCTACACGAGAGAAGCGTACGGATTTCTCAAGGAAGCCCTCGATTTCACGATGGAAAAGGAGCGTAAACGGAAGGGCAAGGTCGTCAGCAAAGCCCCTAGGCATGTGACGGGTCAAGAGTTGCTCGAGGGCGTTCGCGAGTATGCCTTGGATCAATTCGGCCCCATGGCCTACACGGTGTTGACCTCTTGGGGATTGGAGCGCTGTGAAGACTTTGGAGAAATGGTCTTTAATTTAATCGAGTATGGGGTCTTCAGCAAGAATGAGGATGACACCAAAGAGGATTTCGCCGCGATTTACGATTTCGAGGAAGCCTTCCAAAAACCTTTCCAACCTGACCGTCGGCGATTAAAGCGCCCGCGGTACAAGGTGATCGAGTCGCTGTAACGAATTTGACTAGAGAATCGTTCGAAAGCCTGGGTCGTCTGTCGCAAACCCTCCGACTGGGCAGGATCCGCAAATCATGAGTAAGCAACAGTCTTTTTTGGACGCTGGCCAACCCGATGCCAACTTGCTAGAGGCATTGGCTGAGGAGTCCTTCCGTAGGTACCATTTGGAGAACGGTTTGACCGTGCTATTGCGGCCAGACCGATCGCTCGCCCTTTGCTCGGCCCAAGTTTGGGTTAAGTCGGGAAGCATCCACGAGGAGGGCAGTCTGGGTTCGGGTTTATCCCACTTCCTGGAGCATATGCTGTTCAAGGGAACGGAAAAGCGAGAAGGGCGGGAGATCTCCGAATGTGTGCAGGAAGCGGGCGGCTACATCAATGCCTACACTACTTTCGACCGGACGGTTTACTATATAGATATTCCGTCGGAGAACGTTGAAGTGGCTCTCGATGTGCTGTCCGATGCGGTTTTCAAGTCTACCTTGCCTCCTGACGAAATCGAGAAGGAACGGGATGTTATACTGAGGGAGATCGATATGGGCGAAGACGATCCTGATCGAAAACTCCTGCGAGCCCTCTTTGAGACCGCATTTAGGACGCATCCCTTCAGGTATCCGATCATCGGTTACAAGGATCTGTTCGCCAAGGTTTCCAGAGACGAGCTAGTGGCCTACTACGAGCGTCGCTATATTCCGAATAACTCGGTTCTGGTGGTTTCGGGCGACTTCGATGTCCAGAATATGAAGGAGCTGGTCGATCGGTTTTTCGGAGAATTGGCCAGAAGGCCCTTGCCCAATATTTTTACTGCTCCGGAGCCGCGGCAGCTAGCCTTCCGTTCGAAGGCCCTCTATGAGGATGTGCAGATTGTCCGAGTGGCAATGGGTTTCCAAACGCCGGGATTATCACATCCGGATACCCCGGTTCTCGATGCCCTTTCCCTGATCTTAGGCCATGGATACAGCTCCTTGCTATCGGTCCGATTGCGGGAGAAACTGAAGTTGGTCCATACGATCGACGCCTCCAATTGGACTCCAGGCGAATTAGGCGTATTTTACTTGGCGTTGATATGCGACCCGGACAAGCGACAAGAAGCTTTGGACGAGACAAAGCGCTATTTGCAATCGCTTACGGCATCCGACTTTACTGAAGAACGTATTCGAAAAGCGGTGCGGCAACTGATGGTATCGGAAATCAATGCTCGTAAGACCGTTAGTGGCCAAGCCTCGAAATTGGCCGCTGCCGAGGTGGTTGTCGGCGATATCCGCTATGCCGAGCAGTATCTTCGCAAGGCCATGCGGGTCACTGCCGACGATTTGGTTCGCGTATTGAACGACTGGTTGCTGGAAGAGAGAATGACCATCGTTTCTTTGAACCCGAAAGGCCTGGAATCGGCGGATGCCCAAGTTGCTGATTGGCAAGGTAGCGATCCTGATTTCGAGACTCGGGAACAGGCCAACGGAAGCTCATTGCTGGCCAGGCGCGACAATCGGCTTCCCAATGCCCACATCAGGGTAGTCCTCAATGGCGGATCGCTTTTGGAGGATGCCGGCAAGCAGGGTTCGACCTCGCTTTTAGCGACCTTGTTCACCAAGGATACGGAAAAGAGAACAGCCAGCGAAGTGGCCCAGGCTGTTGAAAGCGCGGGGGCCAGCTTCTACGAGTTCGCGGGCAACAATAGCTTAGGCCTTGGTATCGACTTTCTGCCGACAGATATCGATTTGGCCTTGGACATCTTGGAACAGGCCCTTCTCCACTCCAGATTCGATGAGGAGACTTTCAGTATTGAGAAAGAGGCCCATTTGGCGGCGATCAAGGAAGATCTGGACGATATCGTTATCGCTGGCCGACGAGAATTAAGAAAACTGTTTTTTGGCGAGCATCCCTTCCAACTGGGTGGATCCGGATCATTGGCAACGGTGGAACCTTTGACGATTGGCGATCTGGTCGCCTTGCGTGAAAGATTGCTGCTATCAGGTAATGTGACGTTGGCGATTTCGGGAATGTTCGACACCGAAACTATCGTCCCGAGACTGGAGTCGTTAATGGCTAAATTGCCGCAGGGCGAAAAGCCTAAGGGAGTCTTCCCCTTTGAGAAGCCGGATGCGCCGGGCGTTCACCGATCGCCCATGGATCGTCAGCAAGCGGTCGTCTACCACGCTTATCCAGGACCCGGATTGCTCGACGACGATTTTCACGTTTCTGAAGTGGCGGACGAGCTGTTTAGCGGGATGTCGAGCCATTTGTTCGAGCGTGTTCGAGAGAACTTGGGATTAGCTTACTTTGTCCGTTCCAGCCGTATCGTTGGGCTGGATACGGCGATGTTTTACTTGTACGCAGGAACGTCCCAGCAAGGATACGATCGCGTGATCGCGGAGTTGGTCGGGGAAGTAGAGCGGGTCCGGGCGGGAAAGATTGCCGACGAGGAACTGGCCCGCTGCCAATCTCGACTAAAAGCGGCTCGACGCATGGGTTTGCAGACGAATGCGTCCTGTTCCAGCCACGCCGCCATGAATGTGGCCTACGGCTTGCCAGCCAACGACGGGACAGAATATGACCGGAAGATCGATTCGGTGAGTAAAGCGGATCTCGCCCGCTTCGCGGACCGCTATTTCAAGGAATCGAGTCGAATCGAGCTAGTTGTTGGAGCGGTCTAGTCGAGTGTTGCTCTGGAGTTCGGCTTCGCGATGCTTTTCTCGGTCGCGTATCAGTGTGACCTCAAAATAGCGCAGACTGCGGGGTGTACAAAACCCGCCCGGAGGTCGGATTTCACCTTTTATGATTAGGTTTCAAGGGTGGTACGCCACGTCTCGGCGCGTTCATTTCCCTAGGTATCGTTTGCGAGCCTGATCGCTAGGCCATCCGTTGTCAGGCTAACACCTTTTCCCACAAAAAGGCCAGGCCGCTATGAATAGCGACCTGGCAGGTGTGGGTGTGTTGGGAGGGAAATTATTATATGCTGATTGGTTTATGGGCGTACGGATTTCATATCAAGCAATTCCTTGCATTCTCTTTGCGAGAATTGAATAGATGAGGAGAGTACTTGAGAATATCCGGCGTTTGCCAGGGTTATACCCTATAAATTATGCTGCTAGTGAACTAGCGTAGTTCCGATGATCAGTGCATTTACGTATTCACTTTTGAGATGAGCCGCTTTTTCGCCCGCGGGCTGCGATCTTAACCTCCCGCCCACAGTCGGGAATTGGCGTAAAATCAAGTACTAGTCGATTGTGGGAGCGGGTTTATCCCGCGATTTTTTTGGTTATCCCTGTGGGGATCGCGGTCCACGCTTAGCGAGACCGCTCCTACAATTCACCAACGAAACAGAAACCTCAGCTCTTTGGGTTAAGTTGACGCTGATGATTAGCGAGGCATGGGCGGCAACTTTAAGAAATACATCGGCCAATCCTTGTAGGAATCTTGCTTGCTAGCGATGGTCCCGACGGTATCTGCCTTGTTCTGGTTGATTCGCTCGCGAGCGAGCTTCCTACTAAGCGAACCACTTAGTTGGACTCGCGCCTATGGGCTCCGATCGAATTCACTTCCGCGAGTCTTTATAGAGGCGGTGCCAATGAGGGCAGTTTGTTCCAGCCCCTGGCCGCACATCTTTTTTCGGAAAACGCTAAATCCTGTTTGACAAGAAAGTTGAGGCAACCTCTAGTATATGTTCATGAACACCAACGAACCGTCGTTAACCACGAGGCAGCGAGAAGTGCTCGATTTTGTCCGTCAGTGGCGTTCCCGAAACGGCAAGATGCCATCAACTCGGGAGATTCAGCGGCATTTCGGTTTCGCCAGCCAAACCGCGGCGGTCAACCACTTAAAGGCTCTCGAGAAGAAAGGATTCGTGAGGCGGATGCCGGGGGACCTACTTCCTGTTAACAAAAGTCGTTTTAGCGAGGTGCCTTTACTGGGGGCGATCCCGGCGGGTTTGCCTGCTTATGAGGAAGAGCGTTCAGATGGGGGAGTCTCTATAGATCTGGCATCGATAGGGGTTTCCGATTCGAGTCGGACTTTTGCCTTAACGGTGCGGGGAGACTCCATGACGGGAGCGCATATTCAAGAGGGTGATGTGGTTGTCTTGGAATACCGAGAGCCGCGTGATGGGGATGTGGTCGCGGCTTTGATTGACGGGGAAACGACGCTTAAACGGTTTGTTCTGAGAGAAGGGCAACCGTATTTAAAGGCGGAAAATCCAGCTTATCCTGATTTGGTTCCGGCGACGGAATTGATCGTTCAAGGCGTTGTCGTCGCCCTGACGAGAAAGGCATTCAGGTGATTGGGGTAGAGGAAGCGTCGGCTTCGTTCTTCGGAGAGGGAAGGGAGCGTTGCCGGTTGCGATCCGCCACTAAAATGGCGGGCGCGGCTGGCAGCCACCCACCCCCGTGGATCGATAGTGAGGAACTTTTGAATCGAAATGCTGTTTCGATCGTTGGAGAAAGAGCGGCTCGTTACGGTGATAAGGTGGCTCTGACGAAAATGGGGCAGGTGCTGGCCATGGGATCTGAATCAAAAGGGGAAGCCTTGATGATTGGGGAACTGATTGCGGCACTGGAGAGCAAATTTAAATTTGGGAGGAAATAGAAATGGATAGAAGGTTTAAGGATATCATCGTGAGCGATAGTCGTAGTGAGAATATGATTCATCGCTTGCTAGACAGAGACAATTCATTCCGTACTCGAACAAGACGCTGGATGCTGTTGGCCAATGGCGGCTTGATTTGCCGGGAGCGTCCAGAGCCGAAATTGTTATCGCGGGAGAGGAGCCGCTCGGCGTAGGTAGGGCCCGATTTTGGGGTCTGGGCTACGAATCCGGCGATTCGCTCAACAGTTTCCAGGATTTGAGTTCGATTTGCTCGGGTCGCATTTGCGGTTCGATATTGGCGAGCTCCAGTCGTCCCAGCCATGTTTGGGAACGTGGATGAACGCTTTTCTTTAGCAGGGAAGCCATTTGTTTGCGTCGCTGTTGAAACAGTTCCCGGATCAGTTCCCGATCGGTTTTCGGGAAGAGAAAGGGGTCGCTCCTTCGTTTCAGATGGATGAGGCGAGAGCCTACTTCGGGCCGCGGAAAAAAACAGCTGGGCGCGACATCCCAAGTCTCTCCGAGACCGAAAGCATGTTGGAGGAAGATGCTGATGCTTCCAAATTGTTTGGACCCAGGTTTGGCTGTGAATCGCTGGGCTGTTTCTTTCTGTAGCATCAAAGTCAGGCTATCGGGCAAAGGTCCCTCGATGACCAATTCCATCCAAGGAGTCGATATGGCGTAGGGAAGGTTGGCGACGATTTTGAAGACTCCGTCGCCAAGGGAAAGGTTGGCCAGAGGGTGGCTTATGGCATCGCCTCGAAGCAGGTGGAAATGCTTTGGATAGGTCGACTCTAGCTGAGCTAGGTGAGCAGCCAGTCTTGGATCCTTTTCCACAGCGTAGACGCTAGCCTGGGCGTCTAGGAGGGCTCGAGTGAGTGTGCCTAGTCCGGGACCGACTTCGACAACGCGGTCTCCAGCTTCGATTTCAGCCAACTCTAGAGATTTGCGAACGATATTTCCATCGATGAGGAAGTTTTGCCCGAGCTTTTTGACCGGCCGGTGATCGAGCGAATTCAGCAGGGCACGAGTTTCCGAAGGGGATAGCGGCTTTGGCATAAGCAGCTAAGCGGAATGAAAAGCGTCGATTAGTTTCTCGATGGATTCCGTTCGCATCAAGGCTTCGCCGACTAGGATCGCCTTCGCTCCCGCATCTCTCGCTCGTATAGCGTCTTTTCCATTCCAGATGCCGCTTTCCGAAACCGCTAGAGCTTCGGAAGGGATTTTAGGAATGAGCTCTTCTGAAAATCGAAGATCCGTTTTGAAGACGGCTAGGTCGCGATTGTTGACGCCGATAATTCGAGCGTTTTGGGCAACTGCTCGTTCCAGTTCGGCTTCGCTATGAATTTCGTAGAGAGCGTCTAGCCCGGCCAGATCTGCTGCGTTGCGCAGTTGGGTCATTTCCTCATCGGTTAGAGCCCGCACAATTATGAGAATCGCGGCGGCGCCTGCTTGAGCGGCTTCCAGCACTTGTACGGGATGAATCATGAAATCCTTGCGTAGGCAGGGCGTTGCAAAACCGATTTCCGAGAGCTGTTGCCGCGATGACTCAAGGTCTTCCAACGTGCCGCCAAAGTATTTTTCGTCGGTTAGAATCGAAAGGCAATCGGAGCCGGCCCGGGCATAGGCTGTCGCTTGGCTCGCTGCGGACTCAATGGGCTTGATCTCTCCGGCTGATGGAGATCGACGCTTGATTTCCGAAATCACAGCGAGGCCTTCCGGAGCTTGAAGCGCTTTCATAAAGCTGCCGGAACGGCTGGCATCGCGAAAAGATTGAAGCTCAGCTCCGTTGACCTCTCGTATGAGGGGGGCGATTTCGCGCCGCTTCCATGCCATGATTTCGGTTAGCTTGTCCATTTGCGTTCAGAAAGCGGCCAACTTTGAAAGCTTGGCGAATTCCTGTCGAGAATTGTATTTGCTCTAAGAGCCGGGAACGGGGAAAGTCTTTGTCGTGAGCGCGATTGAAGATTTGCTGGAGACGATGGCCCGCTTGCGGGCCCCGAATGGCTGTCCTTGGGATCGAGAACAAGATCACCAATCCATCGCGGAGTGCCTGATCGACGAGTGTAGCGAGCTGTTGGAGACAATAGACAATCTGGATATGGATCACATGAAAGAGGAGCTGGGCGATGTCCTGCTACAGGTAGTTTTCCACTCACAGCTTGCCAAGGAGTCAGAGCATTTTGATTTCGACGCAGTGGTTCGCGAGGTAAACGATAAGCTCGTTCGTCGTCATCCTCACGTGTTTGGAGAATCCTCGGCTGAAGATTCGGAGCAAGCTTTGCATCAATGGGAGGAGATAAAGGCGAAAGAAAAGAAAAATGGCCCTCAATCGGAGTCCGTATTCAAAAACTTGCCTCCTTCTTTGCCCGCATTGATGTATGCGGTAGACATTTATAAGCAGATCCAAAAACAGGATCTACCGACAGGACCGCTAGTGGACAAGGCGTCCATTGAAACCTTATCCAACTCGATCGACGAAGAAACAGCGGGGGCGCTGTTGTTCGAAATCGCCGCCGCCTGCCGTCGCAAAGGCGTAGATCCTGAATCTTCTCTACGCCGATACGCTCGAGCCGCTAAATCGGAAACGGAGGCGCTTGCATCGCAGGCGTTGAGCTAATACCGTTTCGCAAGTAGTACAAGAAGATCGGATGACTAAAGCGCCTCCGCCTGACAAAGAGCTTAAGCCTAAACCAGAAGAACGCTGGCAAAGCGAGTGGGTGAAGCCTTTCCTCAAGCACTTGGGTCAGGAACGCAGGCTTTCGGGGTACACGGTCCGGAATTACAATACGGCCATTGCCCGCTTTCTCAAGCGACTAGAAAGCGAGCATGTTTGGAATGGCCGATTGGATTCGATAGGGACTCGCGAGGTCCGAGACTTCGTCATTGAAGAGCAGCGGCGGGTAAGTCGGGTAACGTTGCGAAACTATGTCTCGGGACTGAATACCTTCTTTAGGTTTTGGTTGAAGCAAGGCGCCGCCGAGCGGAATCCGGTCGAGGGAATCGTTTTACCCAAGCTTGCCAAGAAGCTGCCGATTTTCCTCACGGAAAAGCAGGTTCTGCGATTGCTTGAAGGGCCTACGCGACTCTTGGAGAATGAGACGATCGAGCCCTTTATGGCCTGGAGAGATCGACTGGTTTTGGAACTGCTCTATGGGGCGGGTTTTCGCGTCTCAGAGTTGATCGACCTAACCTACGGAGATATCAGTCTTGAGGAAGGTGTCGCTCGAATCGTCGGGAAAGGGGGAAAATCTCGCGTTTGCCCGCTCGGAAAAGTGGCCGTAGCCGTATTGGGTAAATGGCGTAGCGATTACGCGGGAAATACAGGGTTTTCGGATCCGGTGATCGTTAGCAATCAAGGAAGGAAATGGTCGGCTCGTCAGATTCAACAGCTGCTCAAGAAATACCTGAGCCTAGCGGAGCTGCCGATGGACATCACTCCACACAAGATTCGACACTCCTACGCCACTCATCTTTTGGACAATGGCGCCGATTTAAGGCTGGTGCAGGAACTCCTTGGACATTCAAAACTTTCCACGACTCAGATCTATACCCATGTGAATCTGGGTCGATTGAAAGCCGTTTACGACCGCTCCCACCCGCGGGCATAATTTAATAAGCCGTACAAATTGAGAGACTTAAGGAACAAAGGGCTTAGGATTCTTTGGCTCTTCGGGCTATTGACGAGCTGCTTGTTGGCGAGTGAGAAGAACGATTTGGATCCATTCGGGAGACGGATCGTTGTAGGAGAGCTATTGATTAAACTCCGAGAAGACCTGAACTTACCCCTATCGAAGGGCTCTCGACTGGCGGTCCTAGAAGATACTCACCAGATCGCGGGATCTCAGCTAAAGCGGGCTTATTCGAGCTTTCCAAACATTGCCCTTGTAAGGGTAAAGGACGGAGTATCGCTACATTCGGCCATCGCGGCTTACAAACGATCGGGCTTGGTTGAGAGGATATCGTACAACTATATTCGTAAAGCCTCGGTCCTCCCGGACGATGCCCTGTTGGCGGACGGCAAGCAATGGGGTATCGAAAATGCCGGCCAACTTGGGGGAATCGAAGGCGCCGACATTAGCGCCGATGAGGCCTGGGACATCGGAAATGACGCGTCCGAAGTCGTAATTGCCGTATTGGACTCGGGTATCCGTTATACGCATGAGGATCTGGCTGACAATATGTGGGTGAATCCCGGAGAGATTGCTGGAAATGGAATTGATGACGACAATAATGGATACGTCGATGATCTCCATGGAATCAATACAGTAGGCATCGATGGAAGCAGGACTCCTGAAACCGAAGGC
>Ga0181591_10002690_pt1 | contig 15302 bp, 21 predicted proteins | sample 071ome_33_FD_133757 | JGI IMG/M metagenome (GOLD analysis project Ga0181591, IMG submission 133757) | Coastal salt marsh microbial communities from the Groves Creek Marsh, Skidaway Island, Georgia - 071412AT metaG (megahit assembly) | ecosystem: Environmental > Aquatic > Marine > Intertidal...
ACTCGTGTAGCTGTCTAAAAGGCCAGCATCATATAGAGCAACCATGCCGGTGGCTTCGTCGGGGAAGCGTAGGTAGTGGGTCATTGGGTCAGGGTCTGAAGCGTGCTGTTGCTGAGGCGCTGGGGCCAGTAGGTGAGGCGGCGGATGGTGCCGTTGTAATAACTAGCAGCAGTAACAGAGCCGATCTGCAGCTGAGTAACTGTAGGAATTGCAACACTTGTATCGATCGGCCCAAGCGAGCCGTTGGCGGCTATTGCCAAATCGTTAATTACTTGCGCGGTTGCAATTCTGTTTCTTGGGTTTCCAGAGTTGAGCGTCGCCTGGGCGGACCCATCTGTTACTCCTGCGGTAATTGATAGAGAAGTAGCTAAGGACGAACTGTCGTGCCGAATGTTCAAATAGCGGTTATTTAAAGTGTTGTCGTTAACTGAGCATAATGTTGATGTACTAGAAATGCCAGTAGCTCTGTCCGACTCTCCATAAAACGTCCCGCCTGTGCTGTTATACCAACTAGAAAAGTTCGTCCCGGTGATACTTGCCACGTCCGCACTGCGGGTGACCGTGGCGGTGGTGGTGGAGATGTAGCTGGTGGGGAAGGTGCCGGCTTCTAGTTGGGCGCCCCAGATGTAGATGCCAGATGCTCCGTCGCCAGTATATGTGATTGTGTTTGAGTTGGCTGTATATAACCGCACACCCATCGCTGCGGTTGTAGTTGCTGTCCAAGTAATAGAGCATCGATACCATCCACTACCTGCGGGCGTAATCGAGTAAGCCGTTGGCGCCACTCCTGCTGTGCTTATGTAAGTGCCAGTGCTTAGGTTAAAAATGACGATAGAGTCGGAGTTACCAGCTCCGGTCAGGCCAACGGCTCCTTGGGTTCTCTCGCCTGCTTTTAAGTAACAAGAGTATGTGTATGCAGTTGATGCTATAGGTGTTATTATCTGTTGAACAACGTGTTGAGTATTTACTGCTGTATCAATTAACTTATCGGCAGCATTAGCTCCGTTTGGTGCCACAGTATTATCTGGCGTAGTTGAGCTAGCTGTTTTTGCCCAACTCGCATTATCAAACTCCTCACTCCTCAACAGCAAGTTTGTCCTCTGCTCCTCCACCAGCAGGCCGAGGCTTTCGCCGGTCGTGGGGTTGTGGTCGAAGCGTGCTTCGTTCGTCGTTGCCGTCTTGATCAGCCCGTCGCTGCCGACGTAGCTGCCGCTGCTGGCGCGGGTGAACGTCACCAGGTTTTGACCTGTCTTAGCATCAACTAAACTCTTTGTAGATGCGAAGTTTAAATCAAGAGCAGCTGACTTGAAAGTGTTTGAAACAAACCCGCCTCCAACAGCCCCTCTTGAGCTAGGAATTGCTAAGAACATTTTTATCAGGAAGTGGTGTCGCCAGCAAACAGATATTCGTTTAAAACAACACTAATTAAGGATGCAACTGCATACTGGCCTCCAGTCTTGTTTGCACTGGAGCGCAAGCGCAATGTAGTTCCGGCACCGGCAGAAACCGTGACTTGACCTGCACCATATTGAACAATGCTGCAATTAAAACCGACACTTAATCCACTTGGTATTGTAAGAGTAACAGAGGAACCGCTTGTAAAAACAAGAACTTTTCCGTTGTCGCTTGTCTTTAATGTATAAGAGGCTGCAGACTGCGTGTTAATAGCTTCTGTAGTGAATTGATATTGATCTGCAAGAATACCAGGGACATCGATGTACGGTCTAAAGACCATCACTCCGTTATTAGGATTCAACGAAATGTATCCAGCGATGTCCATGCCTGCTCTTTATTTTAAAACAATTCTAAATGAACAAAATCAAGCTTGGGCCTCAGTCCAGGAAAGACGAGCCTGGATAGAGTTGGTTGCTTGGCTGCTCACATTAGTAACTTTAACCGTAAGAACATCTGGTCCGTCTGGATAAAGATCAGTGCTTGTAGTTGGCACGTTAGATGTAACGCCTCCTCCCATAATGCTGTTACCTAGATCACGAACAAGAGTTAATTCTTGCTGTGTTACAGCAGGAGTGTAAACAAAGAATGAGAAGATGCTTTCGCCACCTGTAACGGTTGTCCCAGCTGCGTGATAACAGACTTGTGCCAAGCTCGAACCACCTGCCGAGCTGAACGTTCCGGCGCTGACTTTACCGTTGAGTACAAGCTCAACTCGGAAGATTGCAGCAGCCCCAGTTGCAACAACATCCATTTGACGCAATGTCAGCTGCATACGGTTGATCAGGTCCCTGGCGCCAATAACTCCACTCAAACCAGAGTCAACACTTGGCGCCAGTCGGACACTCATCAGAGCAGCGGTCCCGCTTGCGGCAATGTTAGTAAATGCCGTGGACATGCCAGCCTGGAAGATGTACGACTTGTCATCATCGTAACGACCATCCATGATCACCGCAGATCCCCAGTGCGACAGCGTGGAAGAGAACTGGGCAGGGAAAGAAGAAATTGCAACCGGAGCTGTTGCGCTATAGGTAAAAGTTTGAGCGCTTGATGCGCCGCCTCCGCCAGAGAGACCACCAGATCCTGACATGTTTGTAACAGCACGCGTCAGACCCGTAAAGGTTGTTGCTGTTTTGCTGTTGTAACGAATGTATTCAATTGCAGCTCCAGTATTACCAGCGGCGGTAATAGAAAGAAGTCCAGATTGCGGGAAGCCTGCAGTACTCGCAACAGTTAGCGTGGATGTTTCTGTGTTGGAGAGCGTTGCTGCCAGGGTAGTAAAGAACGGGACAGTATTTGCTTCGTAACGAGCGCACATGTTGCCGGAGCGCATGTACGCTTCAGTATTGCGGTTGCTGTTCGGAATACGGTGGCAATAAATGATTTCACCTTTTTGATCTTTAAACCCAAAGCGGATTGCACCTGCTCCATACCAGGCGTAGTCGATGTACATCATCTGCATCTTGGTAAGATCCAGATTGAAGCCAGTCGATCCGTTTCCGTCGCAACGATCAATGTTCCACTGCGACTGCGGATATTTTTCTTCAATACGCTTGCTAACAACACAGTTAGAAACGTTAGAAGCTGCGCGATACTCCGGATAAATCACCAGTGAAGTATCACTGATAATTGATTGAACTAAATATGGCATTCCGCGGATGACAATGTAATCACCTGGGGTCAGCTGTTTGGAGAATTGAGTTGCGGTGCCTGTTACAGTTGCGGCTCCAGAATTAACTGCAATTGTTCCAGAGATCTGCGTGGTGCAGCTGCGTTTAACAGCATACAGGGTTTGACCATCGTATTCGAAGAAAAAGCCGTTTTGCTCATCAAACAAACCGATTCGATTGCGCGATCCATACCAGCTATAGGGGCTGACGCTAAGCGGAAATCCGGTTGCAGTACCGGATCCCGTTGGCGTGGACGCAGCTGTATAGGTAAAGCTCAGGTCGTTAACAATTGTTTGGACCAGGAAAATACCGTTGTAGGCACTCTCGTTGCAGCCAGAGACTTGAACATACGGCCCACCTGGAATTGCATACAGCGTGGACGTCGCACCGGCGGCGGCAGTAATTGTTCCGGTAGGAGCAGCAGTTACATCAAATTGGAAAGACGTAGTACTAACAATTGTTTTAATTGTCCAGAACCCGTTCGGCGCGTTGGTGGTAGCAGTTGTACCAGTTACATAAACGGTATCACCAACTGCAAAACCATGAGGATTGGTAGTTGTGCAAGTAATAGTAAGACCGTTATTAATTGCGGTTGAGTTGGTAAACGCTAAGCCAGCTCCAGCATTAACGGAAATTCCAGTTCCACTGGTAAAGGTGCCATTTAAATGGTGCGGGTTTTTCAGCGTTACGGTAACGGTTGTACCGGAAGACGTGATCGAATCAACGTTGAACTGCGGTTTTAAAACAGTACCGGTACTGAACTGCAGTCCTTTGCCAGACTGGTAACGGAAGTAGCGACGCGTTTGGCGAATAAGTTGGTTGCCGGAATAAGGATAACCAACGGAGAAAGCAACGCCACCATCGAACGAACGGTGGATAATGCTTCCATAAGGACGTACATAAAGGTTTGTTGAACCCGCAGTATTATTGATAGTTCCTGTAGGCGCGTTAACAACAACAAAAGTAAACGTATTGGAAGTAGGTGTTGTTTGTACAACCCAAGCACCATTTGGCGCATTTGTTGTTGCAGTTGTACCAACAACATAAATAGCGTCACCTGGTGTTAGCCCATGTGCGTTTGTTGTTGTGCAAGTAACTGTCGTTGAGACATAAGTAAAAGCAGTAGTACCAGTCAGCGGAATACCTGCGCTGCTGTAGAAACTACCGCTAAAAATATATGTCTTTGTTGCATCGTAAATCGACCCAGCAGAAATAGTGCTGAATGCTGTGTACGTGAAGCTAACGCCAGCGCTAACAGAATCGACTAAGAACCAGCCGTTTGCAAGGGGGTTTGTTGTGTTCTGGACGTAAATTGGCGTACCAACAGATGGCGGAGTTGTTGTGCTGACAGTGACAACGCGAGTGCCGGCTCCGCTAACACCTGTAATTGTTATTGGCGAAGTAACGTCGTAAAACGCACTGGGCCTGTTGTTTAACAGGTTAAGTGATTCCCACTTGGTTGATTGTGTGCTGTATTCAAAGTCTGTATCGATTAGCGCCTGTGGAGTCGAAACCCGCAGCTTGCCTACAGGATCCTGGAGAGTTTCACTGGGTGCAATCGGAACGGGGTTGTAGAAACGATTAGTCCCGTCCGGGAACATGTGCTGAAAAGAAGTTGCGGGCACTGGCGCGAAGTCATACTAGCTTCGTAAATTCTAGCAGTGTTGTCAATCAACTAATGAACAAAAAATCAGCAGCCTAAGTTTGATTTGAGTAGCCACTGATACTTTTTGTGAGCTCTTCCGCGCTCAACGGCAAGATCTAACGTCAGCTGATCTCCGAGTGCCTCTGCTTGTTTGGCAATGTCAACAAACTTCTCTGCAAGCAAATCGACGTTTGATGCCAGGGTTCCAATGAGACCTTCTTGGTCAAAGCAATCATCCGGAAGGTGAGGAAGAGTTGAGTAGTTCAAATCTTCTACGGTTTTTGGAGCAGCAATGTCCAAAGATCGCAGATGCTCAGCGATAGTATCAAGGCCGTCTTGCAGTTCTTCATACATAGCTTCAGTAAGCTTATGCATTGAATAGAACTTGCAACCGATTAAGTTCCAATGAACAATGTAAGTTTGGTTTAACAGGTAAGAAGTATCACGCAGTGCCTGTACAAGAGCAACGTAACAGCTTGTTTTTTTGTCAGGTTTAGCCATTTGATTTACCAGTTGTAATGACACAAATGAAAACTTACTTGTTTTGACAGTTTACTTGATGGTTAACCCAACGGCAATTTTCAGGGCAATAGTTACCAAAGTTATCAATGCGATCTAGTTCTAAATTTTGCATGGCTCCATTTGCTTCTGCCCAGTTTTTAAAAGCGCTGTAATCGTTTTGCCATTCATTACAAACCTGTATTCCTTTTGCCAAATACGTTGGATATTCTTTGCAACGCCGTTTCATTTTTTGCCATCTGCCATACAGCCAATGCCCTTTAGAGGATTTATTTTTAGAATCTCCATGTTTTGTATTCGCTTTTTTAGTTGCTTTAATAATGGAATCAGTGCATGCGTGCGTATTTCTTTTTGCACAAGAACGACATCGTCCTTGCCAGCTCTTCAGCGAGTCTTTCCTTTTATGACACGGTTTAAAGCAGTCTTTGCATAAAGCTACGACATAGTTTTTTAAAGACATTTGAATTTGTTTTTACCAACTGTAGTTTACCACGAATAATGGCACGCCCACCAACCTGGGGTAAGCTTATCTGTTTTTTGTGAGCACTGATGCCGTTTGTGGAAGTTCTCTCGGCGTTTTTCATCATGGTGCTGCAAGTAATCTTGCATTCCCCTTAGGCCAAACCTAACAATTTTTTCTTCCCCGTGGTCGCAAGCTTTAACGATATATTTCTGTTTGGCGCCAGCTGGAGCCCGTTGCGGCTTGTTGCACTTTAGCCGTTCTTTTGCCAATCGTTTTGCTTTTGCGTGGTCAGCCATTTACTTAAAGGACAATGCTTCCTTTGTTTACAGCGTCTGTAAAAGTAAGTGGTTCTTTACCACGCATTGCTTCATCGCCAGGGAACGGCCACCTTTCATCCTGCAGTTTTTTAACTGTATTTGGAACTTTTTCCTCGACGTAGTCTGCAAGGAAATCGGATGCGTCAGGTTGCGCCCCAGCTGATGTAGAGATCATCGCCTATATAAGGAACTGCTTGTTCAGCAGAAGGTAGCTTTATGGAGCAGTATTTCTGCTCCATCCACTTTTTTAGTTTAACAAGTCTATCTTCGGAATAATTCCGATTATCTTCATTATACCAAGCATCAAGTGAGGTTGAAGCTTTAGAGCGATTGCAGTTTGAACAGCAGCATGCCATGTTGTTTTTTACATTGTGCCCACCTTTATGTTTTGGCACAATGTGATCAATGGTTGCCGTGTTCTCGTCTAATTGCTTATCGCAGTAAGCACATTTCCATTCCCAGGCTTCAAAGATGTGCTGCCTAAATTTTCGACGCGCATGTTTCGGAGTAAGAACGATAAGGTTTGTTAAAAGGTCTTGCTCACAATGGAACATGTTTGTTCATGATTCCTAACACAAACGTACAGTGCATAACCCTGGACAGTGCGCTACCATGGTCATGTCAGCCCTGGTGATGGAATTGGTAGACATAACGGACTTAAAATCCGTAGCCTATTGGGCGTGCGGGTTCAAGTCCCGCCCAGGGTATTGCGGACATAGCTCAGCGGTAGAGCCCCTGCCTTCCAAGCAGGTTGTCGTCGGTTCAAATCCGATTGTCCGCTTTAAACGCTACAGTGTTGCCGAGCAATTCAGCTCCAGGGACATAGTCGAATCCCTGTAAACAACACAAATAAAAGCTCGCACGAGCGATCAAGGAAGATACGATCCCGGCTTGAGAAACCGGGATTTTTTATGTAGAATGATTTTGTTCCCGCTCTGCTTCAGCATCGGGCTGGGTCAGTAGTCCAGTGGCCAGGACACGCATACAATGCAGTTGGAGTCTGGGTTCGATTCCCGGCTGACCCTTGGGTGCAACAAGGAACGTTGCAGGTTCGAATCCTGCCTGGGCGCTTAATCCGCTTGACCACGAAACCATTTGCGCCGGCTAGAAAACCACTCGGCCAGCGTCACGGGATCCTGCGGTCCTACCAGGTGATCCGTTGGATCAGGTTCGCCAATGTCCAACGCACTGCAGAATCCATCCAGTGAGTCCTGTTCCGTATCTCCTTGAATCGCTGTACGTCGCGCTTGACGTAGTTTTGTTTCAACTGTGGGGTTGTGTGCTGCTAGCTTTTGCAGCCAGGCCATATCCTTCAGTTCCACTGGCGCTGAACTGGCAATGCGATCACAGATGAACTCAACACGCAACCTTGTATCAGTCGTTAACATTCCTTGTAAATGCCAGTGCTTTTAGTCTATACTTAAGCAGTCAATACGAGGTGTAGCGCAGCTTGGTAGCGCTTCTGTTTTGGGAACAGAAGGTCGCAGGTTCAAATCCTGTCACCTCGATTGCTGGATTAGCTCAGTGGTAGAGCAGGGCTTTTGTAAAGCTCAGGCCAACGGTTCAAATCCGTTATCCAGCTTAATCAGTTAAACCTGGAAGAAAATCTTCTTCTGCCGTATCATATTCGGCTTCTTCCAGGAGTTTTAAGAAGTAGTAATGAAGGCGTTCAGTCACCCATTTAAGGTCTTCATCACTGACATCTAAAATAATTGCATCAAGCCTGAGATCACGAGAAGGCGTTTTGATGTGATCGGCAATAAGTTCTAATGCCTTATACCGCCCTCTCGTGAAATCTTTAAGCATTTTAAATAACTTGAACAGCTGTAGCGATTGCTTCTTCGTCGGTCATTTTATCTGTGCTGGACTCTTCCTCTGTTTCTTCAAAGTCTTTTGCTAAGACATCAAGAAGTTCAAGCGCTCCTTGCACTTTTAAGTATCCTTCTTTCAAGGTGATTAAGTCTGCTTCGGCTGTACGGATTTGACTTGTAAGCCGAGAGATTTGTTCTTTAAGGCTAGTTTCGTAGCCAGCAAGTTTTGAAATCATCGTTTTGAGTATGGAGTGATTAAGCCAGCAAAAATTTCAATTAACCTGTAAAGTCGTTTGGCATCAACGAAATTACTGGATTTTTCCACTGGTTCCGAAGGTGACGTTGTCACGTTAACGAATAATACAGCCAGTAGGTGCAAGTTGACAAAGATCCCAACCAGATCTTGCAAAATTGAAGCAAAGGCATGGATACCTTTTTCCATTTAAAGTCTTCCTAGGTCTATCCAGCACCAGCCAGATGCTCCACCCTCAGCAAAGATCCGTGGGTTTATGTTTTTAAAACTATAGTGTACGTTCTTCCCAGCAACTGCTCCTGTTTCCTGCCAAGTGCCGTTGACCAGATCAAGCTTGCCAAACGGATCTTGAACTAGCCAATAATCTTTGCCATAACCGCTGATGACGACAAAGTGTCCGTTGCCTTTCGGCTCGGCTACAGTCCCGTGATGCAGTACTCCGGCAACAACAGGTCTGCCTTCATCAATTTCTTTTTTAATATCTAGCTCATCAACTGTCATCGAGAACTTTGCGTAGAAGTTCAAGTCTTTAAGTGCACCGTGATGGCTAAAACGCTCTGTTGTGTCTCCGTGTTTATTGACATACTTCAGGTAATCCAGATCATCGTTGATGCCTGGAACGTCAAAATATTTAAGGCACATTGCAAGGCAACTTGTTTGACACTGCCTTCCTCCGTCTGCGCCGTTGTCACGTTGATAAAAATATGGAAAATTTCTTAAATAACGTAAATCTCCTTGAACAGCATAAGGTTTAATTGCTGCCTGAGTTAATATCCCAGTCCAGTGTCCGTCATACACCCACCACTTGCCAAGGCCAAAACCCAGCTCTAAATATGTGTGGTTGTCTTTTCTGTCAAGAACAACACAGTTTCTAATTGTTCGTCCCTGATAAACTTTTGCTTTTTCTTCGTTGGTTAACTCTATAGAAGGCAGCGGTTTCTTTTTAAGAAATGTTTGCTGCAGAGATGTGATTTCAATCAAGCCCGACTTTACCTCAGGTGCTGGAGAACAGAATAGCTCAATCTCTTTCATACGCCTTCTAGTTAAACCTTCTAGTACACCGTGGTCTCCTTTATTCCATTTAATTAGCTCTTCTTTAGCTACTGTATCCGGATCGTCTCCAGCATTTAAACGTTTGCGTAGCGTTGACCCAGCAAAAGCACCTTCTCCTATGTTAAAGGCAAACGAGACCAGAGCATCAAACTGGTGCTGATTTAATTCAATATTAATTAGTTCGTTTACGGCTAGTTCAAATTTGCCTAAATCTTTACGCAGAATAATTTCTGCTTGTTGTTGATTGACTCGTTGTCCGATAAAAACATCCGGGCCTGTATGTCCATACCCGATTGTTAAAACTCCTACACAATCTTTATAAGTCTCAAAAGAAAGTTTTTCGTAGGACTTAATTAGATCAATGCCAGGTCTCGATGTTTTCATAAGAGCAGGCCGCTTTTATCAAGGGTATATCAGACTAACTCCAGGTAGCTTACTGCAATGTCCAATGCGTTTGCAGTATCGCTTCTTGCACGCAGCACGTCGCTTGATTCCAGAATGTACTTGTTCGATTGGATTAAATCGAGAGAGCTGCCAGATGGAACCGGTGCATTGCGGATTAAATAAACATCGTCACCAACGTTTGTAACAAGGTAGACATCTACGTTTGCGCTACTTCCTGTTTTATTTGAAACCAGGATGCTCAAAATAACAAGCGTACCGCTGCTTGTGGCCGTTAAAACGTTTGTGGTGGAAAGCGTTACCGCATCTGTTACCAAGTTTGCCTTGGTATCCATTCTAAATGTGTTGGCCATACTAACTTAAAGCAACGATAAGTCCGAGAATATCAGAAGAGCTAAGACCTCCGTTAACGGTTAAGCTTCCTGTTATAGTGACATTACCCGGTATAGAAATAGATCCAGCTGAATCCAGCGTCATTCTAGCAACTCCACCAGTTACAAAAGACAGTGTATCTGCGTTTGGTCGAATGATGCCGGTGTTCGGATCATTGGCAAACTTCAACGCACAGCTTGCGAGCGACCCTGGCGAAAAGCTGGAGTTGGACCCGTCTTCCCGCATGAGCGGGTATCCACCTGGGATGGTTCCATCGTGGACAACGCAAGTGTTTTTGGTTGTATCAACCGTGACTTCTGCGCCAGCGCCGGTAAAGGTGCTTGTCTCAATTGTAGTCCCTCTGCGAAACCTTACCTGCGTTGCCATGTGTTCAGGTTAAAAATAGTTTCTATCCTTGCCTGTTTTGATTATAGGTCTTTGAACATCTTAGAATGTAGGTTCAACGCTCTAAGAGGGGGCAAATCAAATGAAGAAAAAGAAGCTTGTCAAGAACGCACTTAAGAATCCTGAATTATATAGCTCAGCTGAGATCGCTTATTTCAACATGTGGTTAAAATTTAAAAAGGATAAGAAAAAAGCTGCTAAAATTAAGTCAAGTAGTTGACCTATCGTGGCAATAGAGACTGTTTTTGCTGTGCTGTCAGGTGGTGCTGGCGCTTTTGCTGGTCTCTCAAAAGCGCTTTCTAATTTCAATCAACGTATTGAAAAGCGTTTCCAGTCTTTGGAATCTGATTTCAGCAGTTTTCAAGATAGAGTAATCCGCGATTACGTTTTGAAAGAAGATTTCTTGCGTGAAATGCAAGCGGTCCACAACAAACTTGATCGGATTCTTGATCACTTGTTGACCTTAAATCAAAAGTAAATTAAACAGCAACCCACGTGGTTGTTGTTGCATTGTACATAAACAGACCCGGCACCGCTATGTCGTAGTGGAGTTGACCATCGATTGGGTTCACTGGTTTGCCACTGCTTTTAGATGCAACTGCTTTAGGCGTTTGCCAGTTACTACCATCAAAGATTTTTTGAATATAAGTACTGGACGTATCTAGCCAGGTTTCTCCTTTACTTAAAGTACTGTAACCTGTTGCCGGTGTGTTGGGTGCAGTACTACCGATGAAGGTTGGCCCTATTTTGATTAACGTTGTTTGCGTGCTATCACAAAAGTAAAGCCCAGGATCACCGACATTGGCATTGATAGTGATTTCACCGACGCCTAACCGTGCGGGAGTTGGGCGATCATAAAGGAGCGTGGAGCGCCTGCTCAGAATTTGTACAGTCATCGTTAATTGACGTAGAGTCCAGAATCAACAGTGAACTCTTGGCTTTGAGAAGGATCATAAGTCAAGCAATCAAGCACTGTAACTGCATCTGGATTTTCCGTTTCAGCTCCAGGGGTTGTTGTGCTGGCATCAAAAATTCCAAATGGAACGCCGTTTAAATACTGTCCTCCATCAAGCAATCCGTACTGGTAACTTGCATCATAGTAGTATAATGGTTGGTCAAGCATGCCAAAATTCTGAGCTAAAATTTTTGAAGGTAATACATTTACAATTTTGCTCATCATGTCTGACATTCTTTCTGTTTTATTGAGAAGTGCACCCAGTTGATTAAACTCTCCGTCAATTCTCCTAATATCATCTGACATCATCATTGATGCCTCTCTTAGAGTATAGTCAGCAATTTGTTGGGGTTGGTTTTTAGCTCCAGTGATTGAGACAGCTCCGTCCCATTTCATTCCATGACTCATCTTTGATAGACGATCAGCCGCTTGCTTGGTTCTTTCGTTTTCTTTTTCAAAGTTTCTGTAGAACGTATTAAGACTGTCTCCAGCTGGTTTGTCATTGGGCTCTTGTAGCCAAGCTGCTACAAATTTATGTCGGCGCAAGTTAGACAGCTCACAATATCCGCTTGCTGATCCGCTGAAAGGATAAACAATTTTAAAAGTATTTGCATCGACTACTTGAGAAACAGAATACTCTCCTGAAATTGCAGAACCACTTGTAAAGTTAATCTCAAGTTTGCCGTTAATTTGAAGACCGTGATTTGCAACAGAGATTGTTATATTTGGTCCGGATTGACTATACGTTCCTTGACCAAGGATTGGCGTAGTTCCTTCGTCATGGTTAATTGAAAACATTGCAGCATAAATATGTTTGCACCAGCGGAGTTGATAATAAAAAAGATCTGCATAGGATTTATTTCGTGTATCGCTGAATTCAGGAGGATCATAAAAACCACTCACGGTTGTTGAGAAACCAAAGTCAGTATGCACACCTGGGTTGTCTCGGTTTGGCGTAATGCTATTGTCTTTATTTAAACTGTCTCCTGGTTTAACGCATCTGATTGGCGTAGTTGGAAAACGGCTATCTAATCTCTCATCAAATAAATTGTAGTTATTCTTGTGCATGTAGTCTTGACACGTGCACTGATACCGTATTTCAGTAGTAAGAAATCTTCCAACTGTAAAACCTTTTTCTGCCGGAGAAGTTGTAATTGATTTGGTGTCTATTGTTTTTGCACCGTAGCTATCCGCCCGTTGGAATATTAATTCGTTTTCGCTGTAATCTAAATCTGTCAATGTATAGCCGACATAGTCACCATATTCATAACCAATGATTAAACGTTTAACTATTAGTGTTCCGCCTGTTACACCAGAATCGTAAGTTTGGAATTGCAGTTGAGTTGTCGATAAAACTGTTACTGTATATTGTCTTGATTGAATACCTCCACCTAAAACAACTGCAAAAATCAAGTTGCCGGTACTGAGACCATGTGCTTGTGTGCATGTAACAGTTACCGTAGTGCCAACTCTGCTGTAAGAAGAAAAGACACCGGGATCTTTTTCTACAACACGGTCAACAAGTCTTTCACCAATAAGAGAGGGAATCGGAGGAAATATAGAACGTAACTTGACTCTTAAACGCGTCCAGCGTTCATCAGAAAATTGAGCTGATAAGTAAGCTGTTACATTTCCACTTGTTGTTGCAGATGCTGCAGCCGTACAAGTAAATGTGTTTGTAGTGATTGCTGTGATTGTTAATGTAGCAATTACACCTGCACCACTCGTAAATTTCAAATAAACGTTATCGTTTAGTTGATAACCGTGGTTGTTACAAGTAACGGTTATTGTTGTTCCTACTTGGGAGTACGTCCCTGTTTTGCCATCACCCAGGTAACGTACTGCAAGAATAGATAAACCAAAATTATAAAAGTTAAATCCGTTTGCATCTCTGACTCCAACTAATTGTTCTTTTAATTCTTGGTTTGCAGTAGGAAAAGAAAAAAGTCGCGCAGGGATAAAAACACCTGGAAATAGCTGATATGCAAAGTACATGCGATAGTCGCCGTACTGAGCACGTTTGTCGCCGTAACTTCCTAGAACAGATTGCGTAATCGTATAGAGTTCGTAGCCTCTGCGCCAGCGTGCCCACAGTGAGTTGCGGTCGTAAAAACGAACTCGGCTTACGCTTGTGCTGTCACTTGGCGTGAACTTGAACGGGTTATCAAACTTAACCGCTTCGTTATAGCTGTTGCTGTCAAAAGAATTAAATCCTTTTGATATACCGTTGCCAAAATTCTTTGAGAACCCGTTTGAACCGCTGCTACCAAACGCCACGGCAAGATCAATAGAAACCAGCCTGGACGTTTACATAGAAGCCGTTTGTAAGCGACGTTGCTCCACTGACAGAAACATACAATGCTTGTCCGCGTTGGAGCATTAGTCCCCTTGCTTTTGGTGCGGTTTTACTGTTAGCACTTGTAAAGTTTGCTCCAGCTTGGACGACTGGGTGATTAATCAAAGGAAGGATATTTTGTTCAGTCAGGCTGAAATATTGGTTGTCATAGGTTGACGGAACGCTGGCTACGAACAGCGGAAAGAACTGGTTTGTATTGGTAACGGTTCCGTTACTAACCAGGTAAAAACAAAAGTCAATAGGCAGGTAAACGTTGACGTTACCAGTGATCGGACCGGCGACAGAAGCTGCTGTTGTACCTGTGATTGTTGTAGGTGTTACAGCTGTAACAGTAATGATTTCATCTGCTGGCAGGGTACCAGAACTGTAGCTTGTATAGTCAAGGTAAATCTTTTGACCAACCTGAGCGTTATGTCCGCCTGAAATAGTTACTGTTACTGTTGTGCTGTTTGCAGAATACGTTCCAGCGGTAGGGCTGATTGCGTCTATGTAAAGGTTTGTCCTTTTGGTGTACTGGATCCAGATTTCATCAATATATGCACCACTGATTGCAACATCTGTAAGACCAGAGTCAACATCAAAGATAAGAGTTGAGTTACCTGTTGATGTTGGAATCAGGCTGGTAGAAAAATTCTGTCCAGAAGCAACAGTGACTAAGCTGCTATCGGTTGCTGGACGATCAACCAGCATAGGTTGCTTATTACTGGATGTGCTAGACACTGGCTATACTTAGATGATTTTTAGATTCTACGTCAGGCAACTTATTGGGAAGCCGTGCAAAATCAAGTAAGAAGGGCGCGACGGTTTGCCGCTTCGTTCTGCAGTCTTTTTAATTCGGCATCGGCGCTTGCTCCCAGAGCGGCAGCATCTTGGTTGATGGAAGCAGCGCTGTTAGTGTCAGCTGTGGTTGTACCCGTAGTGGTAGCAGTAGTAGCAGGCGTTTGGGCGGAAGAAACAGACGTCTGATTTTGTCTTAATCCTTGGATAAATTCGTGAGCTTTTTGCCTGTAATCTTGTCTTGCAGTTTTAAACTCTTGTCGACTTGTTCTTACGGCTTCTTTATCGCCACTTCCTTTGCGCAAAGCAGCAACCGTAGATCGGAGTTTTTCTCTTGCAGCTTGTTTTGCTTGCGCTGCCTCTGGTAATGCTTCTCGCACAGCTTGTTTGAATTCTTTGCGAGCCTCATGTTCTTCTTGTGTTGCTTGCAATACATCTCGAAAAGTATTTTGAAATATGTATCCCGGCCTTCCTCTAGACTCTCCTAATACTTCTTTTGGCGTAACCCATCTTGGTTCTCTTACTGTTTCTAAGTGTTTTTTAGCGGCACGCAATGCATCATAGGCAGTACGTGCTGCTCCGACACGATCAACAGGAGTTGTGCTACTGCCCGGAGTAGTGGCAGAAGTTGCAGTGCCAGAAGAAGTTGCTGGGTTATTTGTGGTAGTGTCAGGCATTTCTAATTTCTGCAGAACCTAGGGTTGGTAACTCTTGTTGACCAGATAAACCGGATGATTGTACTAAGTCTACACCGAGTAGATCACCAGCCATTCTTTTTGTTCTTTGTCTTGAGGATTGAAATTTTTCTGCGCCAGTGGGTAGCGGGTTTTCGTACGGTATAGCATTTCTTCT
>Ga0181591_10002694_pt1 | contig 15288 bp, 11 predicted proteins | sample 071ome_33_FD_133757 | JGI IMG/M metagenome (GOLD analysis project Ga0181591, IMG submission 133757) | Coastal salt marsh microbial communities from the Groves Creek Marsh, Skidaway Island, Georgia - 071412AT metaG (megahit assembly) | ecosystem: Environmental > Aquatic > Marine > Intertidal...
TGGTGACACCGCAACCGATATAACAAATCTTGTCAAACGGGGCGGCCTTGTTGAGCTTGGCAAGAGCAATTTCCGGCACCACGGTAAAATTAGAAAATGTTGATGTACCCATGTAATGCAGAACCGGCTTGCCATTAATTGAAAAACGGCTGGTGCCATCAGGCATAACGCCTTGCCCTTGGGTGGTGCGGATGGCCTGACAGAGATTTGTCTTGGGATGAAGACAATACTCACATTCGCGGCATTCCGGTGTGTATAGCGGGATCACATGATCGCCCACCTCAACACTGGTAACACCGGCACCAATCTCGCGCACGATGCCCGCGCCCTCATGCCCGAGGATCGCCGGAAACAGGCCTTCGGGATCTGCGCCGGACAAGGTGAATTCATCTGTGTGACAAATACCGGTTGCCTTGATCTCGACCAAAACCTCTCCAGCCCGTGGTCCTTCCAAATCAACATCCATGATTTCAAGTGGTTTGCCTGCCTCGACGGCGACTGCAGCTCTGGTCTTCATGTTAAATATCCTCCAACCGGTTTTGGTCTTTTTTCTATTCTTTGATTCGTTGTTCCGCTGTTCAACGATGGCACGAGATTTATGCCAAATTCAAGGCGGTTTTTTTTACATCTCCTTGCAGGCTTGCCTGCGCCTAGCGCTGGCTGTTCTGCCAGTCCGCATGGGTGAACGGCTCATCATTTGCACGCGCCAGCGGCGGGCGTCCCAGAATATGGTCAGCCGCCTTTTCCCCGGTCATGATCGAAGGGGCGTTGAGATTGCCATTGGTGATCCGCGGAAAAATCGATGAATCGGCAACGCGCAGATTCTCAACCCCGATCACACGGCATTGTGGATCAACAACAGCACCCGGATCATCAGCGGCCCCCATGCGCACGGTGCCGCAGGGGTGGTAGGCGCTTTCTGCGTTGTCCCGAATGAACGCATCAATCTGATCATCGGATGTCTGATCGTCACCTGGCTGGATTTCCGGCCCGCGATACGGGTCCATTGGCGCCTGTTTCAGAATGTCCCGGCTAAGGCGAATACAGCGGCGGAATTCATCCCAATCATCGGGATGGCTCATATAGTTGAATTTGATTTGTGGAGGGCTGGTAATATGTGAGTCAATGATCCGCACATGTCCGCGCGACTTTGATCGCATCGGTCCAACATGAAGCTGGAAGCCGTGGCCTTCTGCCGGGGCACGGCCATCATAGCTGATCGCCACCGGCAGAAAATGATATTGGATATCAGGATAGGATACACCCGCCCTTGAGCGGATGAAACCAAGCGTTTCAAACTGGTTTGACGCCCCAAGCCCGCTCTTGAAAAACAGCCATTGGGCGCCGATCAATGCTTTCGACAACAGGCCAAGATGCTTGTAAAGGGTGATCGGTTGCAAACAGGCCACCTGAAAATACACTTCCAGATGATCCTGCAAATTTTCGCCGACACCTGCGCGGTCAACAAGAACATCAACCCCGGCCTTCTGCAACATCTGTCCGGGACCAATGCCGGAGCGTTGCAGAATCTGCGGCGAGTTGATGGCACCGGCGGCAAGCACCACCTCGGCGCTGGCATACACCTGATGCATGACACCACCCTGCATATATTTCACGCCGATGGCGCGTTTGCCATCGAACAAAATCCGGTCAACAAGCGCACCCTTCTCCAGCCTTACATTGCCGCGTTTGATCGCCGGACGAAGATAGGCATTGGCCGATGACCAGCGTCGCCCTTTCCAGACTGTCATGTCTGCAGGGCCAAACCCCTCCTGGCGATAGCCGTTATAATCCGGCGTGTGGACATATCCTGCAGCCTTGGCAGATTCAACAAACGCATCATGCAACGGGTTGTCACGCGGTCCGCGCGTGATATGCAATGGCCCGTCAACGCCGCGCCATGGGGCCTCGCCACCATGCGAATGTTCCATCCGGCGAAAATAGGGGAGAACGTCGGCATAGCCCCAGCCATGCGCCCCGGATTCTTCCCAATGGGCATAGTCACCCGGATTGCCGCGCACATAGATCATGCCGTTAATCGATGATGAGCCGCCGATCACCTTGCCGCGCGGACAGACAAGTCGCCGTCCCCCAAGACTTTCTTCCGGTTCGGCAAGATAGCCCCAATCATAGCGCGGCATATTCATCGGATAGGAAAGCGCCGCCGGCATTTGCACCAGCGGCCCGATGTCCGAACCACCAAATTCAAGGACGAGGACGCGCCGCTTTCCATCTTCGCCAAGACGATAGGCCATGGCACTGCCGGCAGAGCCTGAACCAACGATAATATAATCAAATTCCTGAGCAACCATCCGACGACTATCCGCAGTGCGCAGGTCCAAGTCAAGACAACAGACGCAGCTAAAAAACCGGATGATTTTTCGCACCACAAGCGTCATAATTACACCATGACATTTTATCTTAGTGATCTTTCCCAAAAGCTTGCCGACGGCAAATGCACCTCGCGTGAGCTTGTTGAAACCTGTCTTGCCGCTATCGACAGCGAGGACGGCAAGCGTACGTTTATCGAAACCTATGAAACCCGGGTGCGTGATGAAGCCGACTTCATTGACGCCCAGCGCAAGGCCGGTCATAAACTGCCGCCGTTTGCGGGCATCCCGCTGTCGATCAAGGATCTGTATGACGTCGCTGGCGAGGTCACCCGCGCCGGATCGACCGTGCTGGCAGATGCTGCACCGGCAACCAGCGACAGCGAGGTTGTCGCCCGTCTGAAACGCGCCGGCTTTATTCTGATTGGCCGCACCAACATGACCGAATTTGCCTTTTCCGGTCTTGGTATGAACCCGCATTACGGCAATCCGCGCAGCCCGTTTGAACGCGACATAAATGGCGGGCGCGTGGCTGGCGGGTCATCTTCGGGAAGTGCGGTTTCGGTGAGTGACGGTATGGCGGCCGTGACCATAGGCTCTGACACCGGTGGATCAACGCGGGCGCCGGCCGCCTATTGCGGGATTGTCGGGCTGAAGCCCACAACAACGCGCATGCCGGGCGCTGGCATCTACCCGCTTTCCACATCGTTTGATGCTGCCGGACCAATGACCAACAGCGTTGAATGTGCGGCCATCATGGACAGCATCATGGCAGGCGGGTCAGGACAGTCTGAAACGCCTCTGCCACTTGCCAATATACGCATTGCGGTGCCTGTTGGTTATCTTACAGATGGTCTTGATGACGCCGTGGCCAAGGGCTTTGACGCGGCACTCGAGCGACTTGCCGCCGCCGGTGCCGTGATCGGAGACATTCGCATTGATGTTCTTGAGGAATTACGTCCGGCGAACAACCCCAAGAGCATTGTTGCCGCCGAAGCCTTTGCCTTGCACCGGGAGCGACTGAGCGGAGACGGAGGCGATGCGTATGACCCCTATATCGCAACGCGGATCCGGAGCGGCGCAAACATCTCTGCCGCCGACTACATAGACCAGCTTTCACTGCGTGCGAGAACAAAAAGCCTTGTACAACAACAAACCCGTCCTTATGACGCTCTGGCAATGCCGACATCACCACTTGTTCCACCGCGCATCTGCGATCTCGATTCGATTGAAAAGATGACGAAAACAAATGGCATGATCCTGCGCAATACGGCGCTGGCAAACTATCTGGACAGGCCGACAATCACCATTCCCTGTCATCGTGAGGGCGAGGCACCGGTGGGCTTTTCACTGATGGGATCGCACAAGCATGACAGGCGGTTGCTTGCCCTTGCGGCGGCGGCGGAACCTGTGATCCGCGGCTAGTGGCGCACCAGCTTGCCCGACCAGAAGATTGGCCAGCGCCCGCCTATTCGGCGGCGGCCACGCCTGCTGATTTGCGTGACGTGAGGGGCAGGCGGCCAAACAGGCGGCGTAGCTGAGGGACAAATCCACCACCGATCACCAGCATAGCCGGTGTTGCCACAAGCGTCAGGATTGTGGCAAAGGTCAGGCCACCGGCAATCGTGCTGGATAGTTGCGTCCACCATTGTGAAGATGGCGCACCAGCAAAAATTTCCCGGTCGATGATTTTGATTGTTAGCTGAAACACCATCGGCATCAGACCAAGAATGGTGGTGATCGCAGTCAGCACCACCGGCCTGAACCTGACAAGGCCGGCCCTGAAGGCGGCATGGCTGGCACTGTAGCCACGCGAACGATATTCGTTAAAGGTGTCGATAAGGACGATATTATTGTTCACCACAATGCCGGCAAGCGCGATCACACCAAGTCCGCACATGACAATACCGAAAGGCTGGCCCGCGGCCCACAGCCCCAATACTACCCCGCCAGTTGACAATACAATTGCCGACATTGTGACAAAAGCCTGCCAGCCTGAATTGAACTGCACCATCAGGATGATAACCATCATCACCAGCGATATCATAAAGGACTGGCCAAGAAAGGCTTGCGTCTCGGCGATATCCTCATCCTCACCGCCGAATTCCACCTTAACATTCTGCGTCAGTGGTGTGGCGGCGAGTGATTCCTTGATCGCAGCAAGCCGTTCACCGGCAAGAACGCCATTGGCGACATCCGACTTGATATACATGTAGCGGATACCGTCACGGCGTTCGATGTTACCTCGTTTTGGTTGCGGCTGCAGCTTGGCAAAGACTGAAAGCGGCACATAGTCGCCATTTGCGGTTGGCACGCGCAATTCCTTCAGCCTGTCCAGATTGCGCTGGTCACCAAGAAACCGCATTACCACGTCAAGCTCATCCTCGGCATCATCAGGTCGGTAATCTGAAATCCGCACACCGCGCGTCAACATCTTGATCATCGTGCCAAGTCCGGCAATCGACACACCGTGACGGCTGGCCGCATCACGATCAGTCACCAGCGTCCATTCCATCCCGGGAAGCGGCCGGCTGTCGGTGACATCGACAAATCCGCCGAGAGCCTGCATACGCGACACAATCTCATTTGTTGCGGCGGCAAGTTCATCCAGGTCATCGCCCAAAATGTCCATACTGATGGGCAAAGCACCCCCCGGGCCTTCCTGTTGCTTGGTGATCGTGACATCAGCACCAGCCAAATCAGCGACAAGATCGCGCATCTGGGCAATCAAACCTGATGCTTTTTCGCGCTCGTTCCATTCGGCAAAAACAGTACGAATAGTGCCAACCGAGTCACGTGGTGCCTGATTACCTTCGCCACCAGAGCGGAATGACCGGGCATAGAAATCCTGCACGCCCTGAACCGGGCTGATCCGCTGTTCTGCCTGCTGGACAAGCTGATCACGTTCGCGCGCTGATAAATCACCGCGGGCAAGCACCTGCACCTGCGCCTGATCAGGCTCAATATCAGGGAAGAACGAAACACCAAGACCGGCGCTGCCATAGCCGACGAAGGATGATACGATTACCGCGACCACGACCAGCATTGTGCTGACAGGGCGCCTTACCGACAGCTTCAAAAGCCATCTATATGATCGCGGTGCCGTAGCAGATACAGCGCCTGGCAAAACCGATTTCTTGCCAATCAGACCGCCAAGCACCGGAATAAAAATCAACGCCATAAACAGCGAAGAGAGCAAAACCGCGATCACCGTCATCGGCAAATATTGCATGAATTGCCCGACAATGCCCGGCCAGAACAACAGCGGCATAAACACCATCAATGTGGTTGCCGTTGAGGAAATGATCGGCCAGGCCATGCGCTGGGCGCCAACCCGGTAGGCGGCACGGCGGCTCTCGCCCATGGCAATTCGACGGTCAGCATATTCGGTGGTGACAATCACCCCGTCAACCAACATGCCCGCAACAAGGATCAGCGAGAACAGCACGATGATATTCATCGTCACGCCAATCATGTTCAGCACCGTTATCCCCATGAAAAACGATCCGGGAATGGCAAGGCCAACAAGCGAAGCATTGCGAATGCCAAGCACGGCAAGCACCACCACCATGACAATAATCACCGCTGCGGCGACATTGTTGCCAAGATCACTCAGCAGATTGCGGACATCCTTTGAATCATCGAACAGATACGAGACCTTCACATCATCGCCGATTTTTGGCACTTCTTCATTGATCACGGCGCGCGCCGCCTCAATCACCGAAATGATATTGGCACCAACACGCTTTTTCACATCCAGCACAATCGCTGACTCACCATTAACGCGTGACCATCCCTCGGCCTGCCGGAAGGCGCGGCGCACCACTGCGACATCACCAAACTTAATGCTTGTTGCATCGCGCGCCTTGATCGGCATGTTTACAAGATCATCAAGCGTTTCGATCACGCCGGGCACCTTGACCAGCAAGCGTCCACCACCATCATCAATGGCGCCGGCCGTGACCAGCTGGTTGTTGCCGCTGACAAGGCTGGTGACAAGACCCGGATCAAGGCCATAGGCCTCCATCGCCGCCGCATCAATCAGGATTTCCAGCACCTCTTCACGATCACCGCCAATCTCTACCTCAAGAACGCCGGGCAGGGCCTCTAACTTATCTTTGAGATCACGCGCCGCCTGTACCATTTCTCGTTCTGATACGCTGCCATAGAGCGCCGCCGTCAAAACCGGAAATAACGACAGGCTTACCTCAACAACTTTTGGCTCATCGGCATCCGGCGGCAAATCCGGCTTGGCATCATCAACAGCCTTGCGGACGTCGGCCAGCACCAGATCAATATCCTCACCGGCGGCAAATTCAAGCGAGACCGAACCATATCCCTCGGCAGCCACCGCCTTCATCACATCAAGTCCGGCGACCGTTCGCAGATGCTTTTCCAGTGGCTTGATCAGCAGCCGTTCGGCATCATCCGGTGAAATACCCTCATAGCCGACCGAGACATAGGCCACGGGAATGTCGACATCCGGGCGCGCTTCTTTTGGAATTTGGATATAGGACGCAATGCCGATTGCACTGAGCAACACAAAGGTCATCAGCACCGCGCCTGTTCGCGAAAAGGCGGCGGCAATCAGCCCGTTCATGAAGCATCCCCAAGCTTATGCGTGACAGGATCACCAGCCTCAACGAAAGCTTGTCCGACGGTCAACAGAATCATCCCGTCGGCAAGTCCCGACACATATACTTTTTCGGCACCAGATCGCACCATCTTGACCGGAAGTGAGCGGACAACACCATTGTCACTGATCTTCGCCGTCAGGGATCCTTCGCCTGTCACCGAAAGATGTGCAGGCGACATCGCAAAGGCCGGCACGGAACCAACGTCAATCGCCGCCTCGACTGTGACGCCAGCGCGAAGGCTGCCATCACTATTTGGAACAGTAATCTCAACATCAAAGGTGCGGGTTGACGGGTTCGTCTTTGACGCAATTCTCGTGACTTCACCATTGCGCGTGCCCGCACCGGCAATGTTTACGTCGACCATGTCACCAAGCGAAATCTGCGCGATGCTCGTCTGCGGTACGGCAACCACAACCGACAATTTATCCATGCCAAGGATTGATGCGGCAACGCCGTCACGCCGCAACCGTTCACCTACATCAACATGAATTGTCTCAAGCCGTCCAGCTGCGGGGGCAAGAATGGTCGAATCATCAAGCTGTGAGAGCAGCACCGAAAGGTTCGATTTGGCGGCCTCAAGTCGCGCCATGCTTTGTGATAAATTGACGTCAGCCTGAAAATTCTGCGCCACCTCAATCTTGGCCAAAGCGGCGCGGGCATTTTCGTAATCTGCCTTGAGCTGAACCTGCTCCAAGGGCGCGCTGAATTCCTGCTTTGCCAGCTTCTCAGAGATTTCAAGACGCTTTTCTGCAAGCGCCAAATTTGCCTTTGCCGCAGCAAGCTCTTCGGCCAGCGTACCGCGTGATTGTTCCCGCGCTGCATTCAAGGCAGTCCGCGCGGCGTCAACTTCGGCGCGGGCCGCGCTGATTTGCGCGGGCAATGTGTCGGTATCAAGAACAACAAGTACATCACCCACGTCAATCGTTGCGCCTTCTTTTGCCGGCACCTTGACGACAGTCCCGTCAATCTTTGAAGCAACGGTGATCTCGAATTCAGGTTCACTCACACCATTTGCCCGAATAACCCTGCGAATTGGTTCGTTCAGAACCCGCACCGCCGAAACTATAAAGTCGCGGCCATCACCAGATTGCGCCGCGCCGCTTTCGGTCTGGGCTATTTTGCCAGTATCGTTGGTGGTATCGTTTGTGGTGGTGTCGTTTGTGGTGGTCAGGGCTTGGTCAGCACCCGGATCATCATCTGTGCGTGACGCAAGAAGATTGTCAGACAGCATCCAGCCGACAACGGACAACGCGACAACCGCGGCCCAGATGTATGAAGATTTGATTTTCATATTGATTATCAGCCATTCGTCAGGCTGCCTTTTTACATCACGGCCGATTGGCGGCCACGGGTGACCAGCTGCGTCATTCTGCCCCTATATAGGCTCAACATCCCGACTAAACAAGGTGTTAGATGACCTAAAGCGTGGCCGTTGCATCCTCAAGGATCATCTGCGCCGCCTTGTGTGCCACCATGATTGTCGGAGCGTTTGTGTTGGCCGATGTGATATTTGGAAAGACTGAAGCATCACATACCCGCAATGCATCAATGCCATGCACGCGCAAACGTCCATCCACCACAGATGTCTTTGGATCTGGTCCCATCCGACAGGTACAGCACGGGTGAAAGACGGTGCCACACCGATTGCGAAAATCCTCAACAATCTCGTCATCGGACATGCTGTCCAGTGGCGTCAGCGGTGGCCCTGCAAGCAAGCCCTGAATGGCTGGCGTTTGCTGCATACGCTGGATCAGTCGCGCCATGCGGATCACATCATCTATATCCTGCTGAGCAGAGAGATAATTTGGCATGATCATTGGCGCATCATCTGGATTGCCGGAACGGATGCTCACTTTTCCCCGACTTGCCGGACGACAGCTGTTGAAACTCAGAATAAAGCCGGAAAATTTATCCGGCTTAGTCAGCGCCCGTCGACCTTTGTAAAAGGACTGATAACTCAGCGGGTTGACATAGAGCTGGGTATCCGGCTCTGCCAGATGCGGCGCTGATTTGACCAGCCCGCCAAACTGGTTGACGCTAAGCGACAGCGGGCCTGTGCGCCGGAGCAGATATTCAGCCCCAGCCAGAATCCGCCCCGACCATCTGCCCAGCACATCATTCAATGTCGGTCGATTGGCCTTGTAGATATAATTCACCCCGAGATGGTCTTCCATGTGGCTTCCGACATTAGGCTGGTCAAGCACCACCGGCAGACCGGCGCCCCTGATCACTTGCAGCGGCCCGACGCCTGACAATTGCAACAGCTGCGGCGAATTCACCGCTCCGGCTGTCAGCAGAATCTCCCGGCGTGCCCGAAAAGTTTGGTTTTCACCATTTTGCAAACATTCGACATGTGTGGCACGCCGGTTCTCTATGCCAATGCGCCGCACCGAAATGCCGGTAAGGACATGCAGATTGGCGCGGTTGCGCGCAGGATGCAAAAACGCCACCGCGCTTGAGCAACGCATGCCAGCGCGTGTGGTGATGTAATAGGGGGCCGCGCAATGCCCCTCCAACGACGGTGACGCCGATGTCGGCATCTGCATCTGCTGGCACATTTCGACAAATTTGCTTTGCAGCGGGTGGTTGCTCTTGGTCGCATCAGTCACCGAAAGGCGCGTCTCGCCCGCGCGCGGCAGCTCTTCATCACCAACCTTGGCGCGATATTCAAAACTGTTGAAGACCGGTTCAACGGATTGATAATCCCATCCCGGATTGCCTGCCGCCGCCCAGTCATCATAGTCTCTTGCGAGGCCACGATGATAAACAAGCGCGTTTATCGAGCTGGACCCGCCGAGAACTTTGCCGCGCGGATAGTACATGCGCCGATCATTAAGCCCCGGTGTTGGCTCGCATTCGAATTTCCAATTGACGCGTTTGTCATGATAGGAAATTCCATAACCAATTGGCACCCGCACCCAGAAGCGGCGGTCTGACGGCCCGGACTCAAGAACCAGAACACTATATTTACCCGATTCCGACAGCTTGTCGGCCAACACACATCCTGCGGATCCAGCACCGATGATTATATAGTCAAAATCCAGCATCTGAATCACCACCTTCAGCGAGGCAAAGGGCGTCGGCCATTGGACGGGAACGCCTGCGTGCCGATATCTAAAGGCGAATTTTACTTTGCGGTCAATTCAGATTTTGCCAGCAACGACAAAAATCCGGAAAAGGCCAGAATAGTGACCTTACTGGGTGGCCGCAGCTTGTGTCTGTGCCTGCAACCGTCGGCCGATGTAAAGACCCGCCATCATCAGCACCAGGAACAAAACACCATCTTCGGGATTAAGCAGAACTGACGCAATCGCCGGTCCCGGGCACAAACCAGCAAGCGCCCAACCAACACCGAACAAAGCAGATCCCCAGATCAACATCGGATCAAGATCACCGCGTGTTGGTAAACTGAACTTCTGTGCATAGATCGGCTGGCCCCGCCCGATAACGAAACGATGACCAATGAAATTCAACACAACGCCGCCTCCCATAACGAAGGCAAGAGATGGGTCCCAGACACCGAAAAGGTCCAAAAAACCGGCAACCTTGGACGGGTTAAGCATACCGGAGAGAGCGAGACCGGCACCAAACATGATGCCTGTAGCAAGAATGGATAGAGATCTGATCATCTGCGCCTCACCTACATCACATGCCGGAGAATATAGACGGTAATGATGCCGGTCGACACAAAGGTCCCCACCGCCACAAACGAACGTAAGGACAATCGTGCCAACCCGCAGATTCCATGACCGGACGTACAGCCATTGCCCACTGCGGCACCGATGCCGACAAAGAATCCGGCGACAGGCACCATCCAGCCACTGGCAACCGGGGTAATTTCGATTGGCGCGCCCTGAAGCCCCCAGACAACAAATGGCCCAATAACGGTCCCGGCGACAAACAGCCACCGCCATGATTTGTCGTCTTCGGCAGGTTTGTTATCTGAACCGGCAGAACTCATCAACCCGCCGAGAACACCACTGACTCCCATGACCCGGCCATTGATCGCCATCAAAATGGCTGCCGCCAGACCAATCATACAACCACCGACGAATGACGCTATCGGTGTGAAGCCTGCCCAATCTATCTCCATAATCATTACCTCAGAAACTTGAACTCAATCGAAGATTAAAGATGGTGTCCGTTCAGACGCCACCATGTGCCTTTGACCATTCACGAGGATTATTAAGAAAATCCTCTACCTTGGAAAGGGTGTCGGCATCAAAGCGCGCCGATGCCTTGCATTCCGCCAGAACGTCCCACCAGGTGGCCAGATAATGTAGGCTAATGCCCTCAGCCGCAAGCTTCTCCGGCGTGTCCTTGAAAATGTCATAATAGAAGATGACGAAGGTATGCGCCACCTCGGCACCGGCGGTGCGCAAAGCTTCGACAAAATTCAATTTGCTGCCACCATCAGTTGTCAGGTCTTCGACCAGTAACACCCTTTGTCCTTCGGCGATGTCACCCTCAATCCGGGCGTCACGACCAAAGCCCTTTGGCTTCTTGCGTACATATTGCATGGGAAGGCTGGTGCGCTCGGCAAGCCAGGCGGCAAAGGGAATGCCTGCGGTCTCTCCACCGGCGAGCGCATCAAGGCTTTCATGCCCGACATCATGCATGATGACTGTAGCCCCGTAATCCATCATTGCCGCACGCATCCGTGGAAAGGAAATGATCTTACGGCAGTCAATATAAACCGGGCTCATCATACCGGATGTCAGTTTGAACGGGTCATCGGCGCGGAACAGCACCGCATCGATCTCAAGCAGCATGCGTGCCACCGACCGGGCGATGGCTTGCTTGTCATAGGTATGGATAGAAGTCACGTGGCTTGCTCCGAATGACGAAACTGATTGCCAATAGGCACTGAAGAAAGTCGCGTCAGCATATTATGGTTTTGCCTGAATGTCATCCCGAACCAGACAAACGTTATGATGCGCGGGCCGCACGTTTGCGCTCATGCGGATCAAGATACATCTTGCGCAGCCGCAGATTTTGCGGTGTTACCTCGACGAGCTCGTCTTCATTGATATAAGCCATCATCTGTTCAAGAGACATCTGGCGGGCCGGCACCAGCCTCACGGCTTCGTCGCTTCCTGATGCCCGCACATTGGTCAGCTGTTTACCTTTAAGAACATTGATCTCCAGATCATTGTTGCGATTATGTTCACCGACAATCATTCCCTGATAAACTGCCGTTTGCGGATTCACGAACATGATGCCGCGATCCTGCAAATTGAACAGCGCATAGGCCACTGCCGTGCCGGACTCGGTTGAGATGAGCGCACCATTACGCCGCCCTTCGATAGTGCCTTTATATGGGGCATATTCATGGAACACCCGGTTAAGAACACCGGTGCCACGCGTCTGGGTCAGGAACCGACTCTGATAGCCAATCAATCCCCGCGACGGCGCAAGAAAGACGATCCGTGTCTTGCCGGTGCCAGCCGCGCGCATGTCCTGCATCTCGCCTTTGCGACGATTCAGGCTGTCGACGACGGTGCTGACAAATTCATCATCAACATCAATTGTCACTTCCTCAACAGGTTCGGTGCGATTGCCTGCCTCATCGCGTTGAAACAGAACGCGTGGACGCGACACTGTCATCTCGAATCCCTCGCGCCGCATCTGTTCGATCAGAACGCCAAGTTGTAGCTCGCCGCGCCCGCCAATTTCAAAGGCGTCCTTTGACGCGCTCTCGGCAAAAGTGATGGCAACATTGGTTTCCGCCTCAGCCAGCAAGCGCTCACGGATCACTGTTGACGTGACCTTCTTGCCCTCACGCCCGGCCAGCGGTGAGTCATTGACGGTAATGGTCACAGACATGGTTGGCGGATCAATCGGGGTCGATGCCAGAGGCTGGCTGATTTCTGCCGCACCGATGGTGTCAGAGACCGACGCCTTGACAAGTCCGGCAACGCAAATAATGTCACCGGCGCTGACTGAATCGACGGGAACACGCTGTGTGCCTTCAAAGCGCAACAGCTTTGTCAGCCGGCCTGTCTCGACCACCTCACCATTCAGGTTAAGCGCGCGGACATTGGTGTTGACCTGGGCGCTTCCCTGTATCACCCGGCCAGTCAGACACCGGCCAAGATACGGATCGGAGTCAAGCAATGTAGCCAGCATTGCGAAAGGCTTAGCGGCATCAACTTCCGGCTTTGGCACATGCGCCAGAATACGGTCAAGCAGCGGGTTCAGATTGACCCGTTCATCGCCAAGATCCTCAACGCACCAACCATCGCGGCCCGAAGCATAAAGGATCGGGAAATCAAGCTGCTCATCATTGGCATCAAGCGCGACAAACAGATCAAAAACCTCGTCAACCACCGCTTCGGGACGGCTGTCGCTTCGATCGATCTTGTTGATGATCACAATCGGACGCAACCCCTGTCCAAGCGCCTTGCCAAGCACAAATTTTGTTTGCGGCATCGGCCCTTCGGCAGCATCAGTCAGCAAAATAACGCCATCCGCCATATCGAGAACACGCTCAACTTCACCGCCAAAATCGGCATGGCCCGGTGTGTCGATGATATTGATCCGCACATTCTTCCATTGTATCGAGGTCGGTTTGGCCAGAATGGTAATGCCGCGCTCTCGTTCCAGATCGCCCGAATCCATAACACGTTCGTCGACCTGCTGGTTTTCACGAAACGTGCCTGATTGCTTCATAATGCTGTCGATCAATGTTGTTTTGCCATGATCAACATGGGCAATAATCGCAATGTTGCGCAATTCTTCTGTCATCATCGTGTCTCGCGTAAAAAATATCATTCCGGATATGTCTGATCAGACGATTCTCGTCTATTTGTCCGGGGCAGATCGCGGTCTGCGCCGCATTCCTACTGGCAAACGAACCGGAGGGAAAGCTTTAAATTGCATTACCGGTGACAACGCCCTCAACCAAGCCAATGAAAAATGATGTGAGCGCAAAATACCTACCGGTATTCAGGCGAGGGTAGGCCAGCCGCCAGAATTGTCGGCATGTTGATATGATCTATGATCTTTTTTCGACAAATAACCAGCGAACCAGCATGGCCGCGACTAGGGCAGCGGCGAGCTGGGCCAGAATGAAGGCCGGGGCATGCGCCGGAAAAATGCCTGAAAAACTGTCGGTAAAAGAACGGGCGATCGTCACCGCCGGATTGGCAAAGCTGGTTGACGACGTGAACCAATAGGCAGCTGTTATATACAGCCCAACCATCATCGCCACGCCATCAGGGCGCCAACGCACACAGCCAAAAATCGTCAATAGCAGGCCAAAGGTGGCGACAAATTCGGAGCCCCATTGGGCCATGCCGCTGCGTAGATTGGTCGATTGCTGAAGGAGCGGCATTTCAAACATGAAATGCGCCAGCATGGCCCCACAAATGCCACCGGCAATCTGGGCCAGCACATAGAATAATGCTTGTCTTGCCCGAATCTGTCCTTGCAGCCAGAACGCAAGGCTGACCGCCGGATTGAAATGCGCACCAGACACCGGACCAAAGATGGTGATCAGAACAACGAGGATGGCACCGGTCGGGATGGTATTGCCAAGCAAGGCAAGCGCAACATTCCCATCGGCCAGACGTTCGGCCATGATTCCCGATCCAATGACCGTGGCCAGCAGGAACAATGTGCCAAGCCACTCACAAAAAAGGCGGCGGGGCAGGCTTGTTTCAATCACGGCAAATCTCCAATCGCGGCCACAGCCCGTTGCATTTCTGCCGGATCGGAAATCTCAAGATCCAAAAGCTTCTCAATGCGACAAGACATCTGATCATAGGTAATCTGGAAGGCGGCGGCAATTGCCTCATCCGTGCCGGTGACGCCTGCCGGATCAGCCACCCCCCAATGTGCGGCGATAGGCTGGCCGGGCCATATGGGACAGACCTCGCCAGCGGCATTGTCGCAGACTGTGATGATGATATTCATTTGCGCCGCATCAGCAGTGGCAAATTCATCCCAGCTTTTGGAGCGCGCAAATTCAGTATCAATGCCGTGACGTTGCAGAACCGCCAAAGCAAAAGGATTCGGTTTGCCGGTGGGGGTTGATCCGGCTGAAAACGCACGATAACGTGACCCGCCTTCATGTCTTAATATACCTTCGGCGATAAGCGAACGCGCCGAATTACCGGTACACAGAAAAAGCACATTGGTCATCGACGCCATAATCACATCACCTTTCTTCATCCCAGCAAACCCGTTTAAACTACTATTATGTCAAAAATGTTAAAGAAGCGGGATTTGCCGTCCAAAATATGCATTGTCTGCGGGCGACCCTTTGTCTGGCGCAAAAAATGGGCGCGTGACTGGGAGCAGGTGAAATATTGCTCGAA
>Ga0181591_10002702_pt1 | contig 15269 bp, 10 predicted proteins | sample 071ome_33_FD_133757 | JGI IMG/M metagenome (GOLD analysis project Ga0181591, IMG submission 133757) | Coastal salt marsh microbial communities from the Groves Creek Marsh, Skidaway Island, Georgia - 071412AT metaG (megahit assembly) | ecosystem: Environmental > Aquatic > Marine > Intertidal...
TGTTGCCGCCTGAATGTACTCCATTTCACGCAATTTAAATGTTTCCGCTCTCAGCAATCGGCATAATCCTGTCCAACTGGTGATGCCGAGTATTAAACATAAAAATAATAACCTCATATCGGCACGCTCAGTTAAGCTATCAAAACTATCTGCATGATTATTCATATACACCTGAATCAATAACACAGATGCAGCTATCAACAGCACATTGGAATGGAGTTGAGCGTGGTGTAGACATATTGGATTAAATCATCTATCCATCCTCGGAAAAAACCCGCCATAGAGCCAAGTATGATAGCCACTGGCAACATCACCAAAGTCGTTAATGCTCCAATTAACACTCCTGTGCGTATACTTTTAATGGCCTGGTAGAAAACGTCTTGTCCAACTTTATCAGTACCGAATAAATGGTAATACGTACCTATGGTCATGCTGATATTGATCAGAACAATAATCACCGCCAAACATAATGCAATAGTTGCCACAGGGTATTCGGATCGCCCGCTTCTTACATAACAGTAATAGCCGACTATACCCGACGAACTCAAGCCTCCCAGTGCTAGCAAGCAAAGCAAACATATACCCATCCAGATTAACAACCCTTTCATGAGGCCTTGCACGACTAACGATTGGATATCATTCATTTTATCGGTTGCTGGATTATCCAGATGAGCCCCACCGAATTCTAATCGAGGATATATGCGATCTATACTGCCATCGTCGTTTTGTATCATTTCTTTAGAAAGCGATTGCGTGGCCAAAGGGGCTGAAAATGTTTTCTCTACCTGTATGCGCATTGGTGTCATGATCACGTCCAACACACTGAGGATTTCATTGGAGTATTGGTAGTCTGACTGAACTTGAGAAGAATCTTGATACTCCATGCCATTCACCAAGCGCGGATGAAAATGCATAGAATCTAACAAAGCAATTGAGTAGTAACATAACAATACTAACAATGAGACTGCGCCAGTTTTACGCTGCACAACTTTTTGCCAAGGACGCTTCAGATGTGGCCGACTTCTCAGCATAAATACAAACGCAATTATAGCTGCTGTCAATAAAAAGAATAGCGCATCGGTAATCAATATAACTGGCTGAAAAGGCATGGTCATCAACTCAACCTTATCCTCGGATCAACCAAGGTATATGAAATATCAGTGAGCAATAAACCGATGATATACAGCACTGAACCCAAATAAACCATGGAGCGAACAATGGCGAAATCCTGCCGATTAATAGCATCGATAGTGTAACTTCCCAACCCCGGAATACCGAAAAAGTTTTCCGTCAACAGACTACCCATGAATAACAACGGCAGTACAACAACAATACCAGTGAGAATTGGAATCATGGCATTTCTCAACACATGACCAAACATTACATGAGTCTCAGATAAACCCTTGGCACGCGCTGTGCGCACATAATCTCGACTCATTTCCTCTAAAAATATTGTGCGATACCAACGCGTACTTGCACCAATTCCACTGATGACACCAATAATAACTGGCAGGATAAGGAACTTCACTGCTTCCAGTCCCGTGTCATAACCAGAAATGGGCACCACGCGTAAGAGTTTGCCAACAATAAACTGTCCTCCAATAATGTAAAATAGCGTTGAAATCGACATCAATGCCACACAGATAATGACCGACCAATAATCAATATAAGTGGCTCGAAAAAAGGCAATCAACAAAGCAAAACTGATCGTGACTAAAAGACCAATAATTAAATTAGGCACCGCAATCGCCAAACTTGGCCACATACGTTGTTTAATGTCATAACTAATATCTCTACCACTATCTGAACTTCCGAAATCAAATATGAATAGACGTAATGATTTTTGATAAAAGATCGTATCTTTAAGTTGGTCTAATCCTTGCGAGTCGGCATTATGAAATAGCGGTAAGTGATAGCCCCGTTCACGCTTCCAATCTTCTATTTGTTGTTCTGTTGTATATTTCTGACCCAGCTGACTGATCGCCATATCATCAGGTGAGTTCACAACAAAAAATAATAAAAAAGTAATAACATTTATTCCTATCAAAATAGGCACTGCATATAAAATTCGACGAATAATATAACTAATCATAAGCCCCTTGCTCGCTCTCTTTTTTGATAGCCCCTAATGGCAGGAATAAAGGCAATCACAAATAACGCTAACAATATATACAACGGCCACACCAGCGGTTGATTCCACGCTTCTCGCATTTGATCACGCACATGCGCATCGATACGTTTGTACTTCATTGTGTTATTGGCCATCAGATTAGGTTTTACATTTTTATACCAACGGTGTGAGAGTGAATATGACTTTGGGTTGAATGCAAATACCCATGGTGCGTCCGCACGCACGATATCATTCATTTCACGAATAATTGCAAGGCGTTGAGGACTGTTTTGCATATTCTTCATTTGATCGAATAATCTATCAAATTCAGCATTTTCATAATTACTGTAATTCTGCCCTTTCGAAACCAAAATAGAATTCGGCCCATATAATAGGAAAAAGAAGTTTTCAGGATCAGGATAATCCGCATTCCATCCTAATTGGTAGATTTGAAAAGTTCCTTGATTCAATTTATCAAAAAATCTGTTGCCATCAGTGCCTCGAATCACTAACTGAATATCAATCTTAGCAAACTGTTTAACCATCCAATTGAGCAACGCTTTAGTGTCTGCTCCACGACTTACCGTATCAAAATATAAGATCAATGGTTTACCTGTTCGCTGATCAATACCCTGAGCATAACCTGCTTCGCGCATCATAGCTTTAGCCTCGTCGATTGAACGACGCTTTGACTGTTGATTGTGCCATTGATATATATAGGGATTATGACCCGCCTCACCTTCCTCATAACCAAATATTCCTGGCGGGATTGGCCCCTGTGCCGTTACACCACGTCCATTTCTAAAAATTGAAATAAATTCATCGTAGTCCACTGCAATGGAGATAGCTCTGCGTAATAACCGTGCCCGTTCACTCAAGCCTCCCACTACCGGATCACGCATATTGAAACCTAAATAATACAAACTAGTCGCAACCGCTGACGACAACTCAATACCTTTGCCTCGCATTTCATCAGTCAAAGCAAATTGTCCCTGAGAACTCAACTCCACAGATTGATCAAAACTATCTGAGCTAATCCCAGAAGTATCATAAAAACCTTGCATAAATTTATTCCAATAAGGAATACTCTCTTTCTCTAGACTGAACACAACCTTGTCGACGAATGGCATAGCTCGACCCGCATCGACGAGCAAGCCCTTAGACACATCTTCTGCTTCACCTTCAGTCGGGTAAGTCTCTCCACGAAAATTAGGATTCTTTTCCAATACCATTCGTAGATTAGGATTGTTCTCAGTCAACATAAATGGCCCAGTGCCAATGGGGTACCAATCAAAAGAAAGATTACGTTGCTTCATACCCTTTTGAGCATAAAACTTATCTGCTTCCCAGGGGATAGGAGAGAAGAATGGCATGCTTAACCAGTATATGAACTGAGGATAGACACCACGCACTCTAATCCTGTAACGATAATCATCTAGCGCCACCACACCTTCCATACTGATATTGGATAGATCTAACCATTGCTCAGGTTGTTGTTCCAAAGACGCCAATACTTTCTCGCGATAATCAGAAAATCCTACAATATAGTTACCTAATAAACCTGCTAAGGGTGAGTGTAAATTTGGATGGGCTAAGCGTTTGATTTGATATACATAATCATATGCTGTCAGAGTGCGCGAACCTTGATGCTTAAAATCTGATAACACATAGATATCTTCCAAATCAGCGACCTGAAGCTGATGATAACGATATTTATCTGAGTCATCTTTAGCCAGTGAAGGATGGGGTTGATAACGAATATCAGGTTGAATTTCTATTAAATAATCCGTGTATGCGACTCGCGAGGGATCCACATCCTCTGCTAACTGCTGACCCTCTTGATCATAAAATGTCTTGGTCGGTAACTGGCGTGCGGATAAAGGGACTAATTCATAAGGGCGTTTCAAGAAGTGATACTGTAACGGTGGCTCATAAATCTGCGCGATGAATTCATATTCAGCCGCATTATAGGATTTAACTGGATCAAGCTCCTTAGGTCGCTCCTGAAATGATGTATAAATAATGTCCGCTTGAGTATCTTGACTACGATAAGGATTATTCCATTGCCCAGATTTGCATCCTGCCAACAGGAGCACAGATAAAAGCACGTACTTAATCAGAGGTCTAGCTGCCATGAAATTGATTGGACATGTATAATTTGCAATCTGGTATCGAGTTTTATGTAAGTATAAAGTCTCATCTCATAGAATGCAGTAATTTAAAGCGAACAATATAGGAGAAACCATGTCTTTTCTGAAGAATAAAAAAGCACTTATCATCGGTGTGGCAAGTAATCGCTCAATTGCGTGGGGAATAGCTCAAGCCATGCATCAACAAGGTGCTCAATTAGCTTTCACGTATCAAAATGAAAGACTGCAATCTAGAGTAGAGAAACTTGCGGGTGAATGCGATAGCAATATTGTTTTACCTTGTGATGTTTCCTCAGATGAGAATATCTCTGACTTGTTTAAGCAATTAAGTACGCACTGGAGTGAGTTTGATATCCTGATTCACTCTGTCGCTTTTGCTCCCAAAGAAGAATTGGAGGGTGATTTTGTCAACAGCACCACCCGCGAAGGCTCAATGATGGCTCATGACATAAGTAGTTATAGTCTCACTGCTCTGGCCAAGGCTGCACGCCCTATGATGAAGGGTCATAATAGTGCCATTTTATCACTTAGCTACTTAGGTGCCGAAAAAGCGATGCCAAATTACAACGTTATGGGGCTAGCCAAAGCCAGTCTAGAAGCCAATACACGCTACATGGCCTATGCACTCGGACCTGATGGAATTCGAGTTAACTGCATATCTGCAGGCCCAATACGCACGCTGGCGGCAGCGGGTATCGGCGATTTTCGGAAAATGTTAGAACATGTAGAGCAAAATGCTCCTTTACGAAAGAATGTCAGTATTGAAGAAGTTGGTAATGCTGCGGCCTTTTTGTGTTCCGATCTTGCTAGCGGAATCACCGGTGAAGTCACTTATGTTGACGCTGGATATAATATTGTCGGTATGAGCGGCTATTAACTCATACTTGCTTTTAAGAGCCTATTGCAAGAACTTACTATCTCTAGCTACCTGCATAAGTCTTGAGCATTATTTTATTAGGCTAAATTTGTTTGTTCACCTTCTGAACGTGCAATAATTACCGCACCACAGGAATCACTGAACACATTGACGGCGGTTCGACACATATCCAGTATTCTATCTACCGCTAGGATTAAGCCAATGGCCTCCAAAGGTAAACCAATGGCTGTCAAAATAATAGTGATGGCCACTAGGCTAGCCGCAGGTACGCCTGCCACACCAATTGATGTCATAAGAGCCAATACAACAACTGTAAACTGCTCTGCAAGGCCCAGTGTTAGCCCATAAGCTTGTGCAATAAATAACGCAGCGACACACTCATATAATGCGGTTCCATCCATATTTATTGTTGCTCCTAATGGCAATACAAAACTCGATGTTCGATTGGATACCCCAGCACGCTCTTGTATACAATCTAATGTCACCGGTAGTGTTGCAGATGATGAACTGGTTGAAAAAGCCGTGAGCATAGCTGGTGACATTGCCCTGATATGTTTTGTTGGCTGAACTCGTGCAATCGTCTTCAGCAATATCGGCATGACAATGAAACTATGTATAAATAAACCTGCTAATACTATAAAAAAGAACTTGGCCAGCGGAATAAAAACCTCCAAACCTGATACTGCTATGACATTTGCCACTAATGCAAACACACCAATGGGTGCAAATCGCATAATAAGATTAGTGATATCCAGCATTACATGAAAAGTCGCATCAAAAAATCCTTTCAGTGATTTCTGACCTTCACTTTGATTGCGAGCTAAAAAGTAGCCGAATAATAAACTGAAAAATATCAAACCTAACATCTGCCCATGTGCTGCAGCATAGATGATATTGGTGGGAATCATTCTTAAGAAAATATCTGACAAGCTAGCCGCACTGGCAGCACCAACTTTCTCAGTCACCTCATTTGTATCAGCGTGCAATCCTAGAATATCTCTAGCTGGTATGTCTCCAATCAGGCCCGGCTGAAACAATGACACCATCGCCAGACCAATCAATATAGCAATAATGCTGGTGCTGATGTAATAAATAAACGTTTTTCCACCCATGCGAGCAAATGAATGATCGTTCTGCATCCCACTGATTCCAACAATAATGGAAGATACAATGAGTGGCACAATAATCATTTTGAGTGCATTTAAAAACAAGCTGCCAAAAAATTGATAAACAACCGTGAGATCAATACTAACAGCATCAGACAACGCATCGGTGTATGAGCCAAAAATGACTGCCAATGCCAACGCTATTAGAATTTGCCAATGAAGCCGCATTAATACATCCTCATTTTATGGTGCTAAATTAGTAAAACAGGGTTTCACACCAGATCAACTCTCTATAGCAACTTTTTTGTGGCCCTATAGATTCTCAGTAAAAAGCTTCACTTGCTTAGTTTCACGCAGGGCTTTAAGCATCGAGTTCATCTCACGACGACCATACTGCCCTTGCAAGGTAATCCACTGAGAAGCATTTAGCGTAGCATCTGCTTCAGGCTTTTCTACGCTATTGAGTTGAATAAGCACATACTCACTGTCTACCATAGTCCCTGCATATACCGGCTGTTCCGATGCTGCCGCTTTGACTGTAAACACAAATTTAAGTATCTGCTGATCTGGAGATTGGCTATTACGCTGCACGGATGTCTCCTGGATGATGTCAGCACCATCTGCTGCCTGTTGCATGGAAATCTCACCCGCCTTTAATTTCTCTAGCAGCGAGTAACCCATAGTTTCAGCTTGTTGAATCGCCAATCGGCTGGCTAATATCGCCTTAATGTGCGCACTCACTTCATGCAGATCCTGAACTTGCTCTGGTTCATGCTCGACAACACGTATTACAGCGACATAGCCCTCATCAATCTCAATAAGATCACTGTTATATCGATTCATCAACGCGTCTTCAGAGAAAGCTGATGCGCGTACTTTTGCATTCTGGGCAATACCATCACCACTATCACTCTGTATCCAATCGGTGGATTGCACATTTAACTCTAACGCCTCAGCCGCTTTATCAAGATTATCTGGAAACTCATAACTCAGCTCCTGTAACATCTCAGCGCGGCGAACAAATTCTGTCTGTGCTAGTTGTGAACGCATTTCGGAATTGATTTGTGCTTTAACTTCATCAAAAGTTCTCTGCACTGGCTTAACGATTTCACCTAGCTTGATAATCTGCACACCCAGTTTAGTACGTATAGGATCACTGGTTTCACCGCTATCCATACTGAATAACTTATTGATGAATTCTGGATTATCGATATCAGTCCGGCTGAGCAAGCCAAGTGCACCATTATTTTTATCCGCAAAATTATCTTCAGAGAGTGTGCTTGCAATCAAACCGAAGTCTTCACCATCATCCAGACGTTGAACCGCTTGTTGGGCTTTTTCGAAGGCCTGTTCTATTTGCAGATCCGTCGCTTGCTCATTTAGTTTAAATAAAATGTGGCTCGCATGGCGCAATTCTTGGGTGCGATAACGCTGAGGCTCATTGTCATACTCATCCTTGAGATCTTGTTCACTGATTTCAAACCCTTCGGCCAATGATTGCTGTTGTATGGCTAGGTATTCAAGCTTAACCTTGGCAGCACTACTGAACTGACTTTGATTAGCTTGATAGTAATCTTGTATGGCTTGTTCTGAGACTTCGATCTGATCTTCAGACACAGTGACACGAAAATACTCATAAGATCTTTTTTGCTGTTGTAATGCTGCGTAGTTGTACTTTTCTTCACTAGGTAAGAAAGCCGAATAAACAACGCTTCCACGATACTGATTGATTGCTTCCTCGCGGCGTATTTGTGATTCAAATTCCACTGCATTTCTTCTTTGAGTAGTTAACATACGCTGATAAGTCTCGTTATCAAACTGACCGTTGACTTGAAACTGCGGGATTGATTGAAGACGTTGATAAATACGATTATCAGTAACACGGTAACCTTGCTCGTCAATCTCTTGTGTTAATAATCGATCTTGAATAATTTGATTGAGTACAAGATCTTTAAGGTCTGCGTCTTCTTCACCAAAGAAATCTTCTGCTTGATCGCCAAGTAAATCTCTCAAATAACGTCGTTGATCTTTCAATCGCGCGTCAAACTCTTGCACACTGATCTCATATCCCTCCACTTCGGCAACATTAACCTGATTGCCGCCTGTGAAGTACTCTTGAATCCCCCAGAAGGCAAATGGAATGATGATTAACGTCACTATTATATAAGCGAAGATTCCTGTTGCTCGTTCGCGTATTTGCATCAGCATATGTGTTTTCTCGGAATTAATTAACTAAAAAGTATGCAGAGTATACAAGAAAGGGGAAGATGATATCTTCCCCTATGTCTAAATAAATGGCGGAGTGGACGGGACTCGAACCCGCGACCCCCGGCGTGACAGGCCGGTATTCTAACCAGCTGAACTACCACTCCGTGCTGGATAATTTCCTACAATATTATTTTGGTGGGTGCTGAGGGGATCGAACCCCCGACCCTCGCCTTGTAAGGGCGATGCTCTACCAGCTGAGCTAAGCACCCATGCTTTGAAGGCGCGCTAGTTTACGGCATCTTTTAATGCTTTACCAGCCTTAAAACTAGGTGCATTAGACGCTTTAATAGTCATCGCTTCACCGGTGCGTGGATTTCGACCAGTTCGCGCTTCTCGATGTCTCACTAGGAAGGTTCCGAAGCCCGCGATCGCGACTTGGTCTCCGTTTTTAAGAGTGTTTGTAATTGATGAAATAACGGCATCAACAACTTTACCAGCAGACGCTTTGGAAAGGTCTGCAGAACTTGCAACTGCTTCAATTAATTCTGATTTATTCATTTGTTATTATCCCTGATAGCTATTTTAGTTGGTTTATTGGTTATCAGCATTAAGGACATCAAACACGATTCAATAGCGCAGTATGATTTTATTTTTTATAGCGCTATTGATGTAATCGAGCTCTGTCGAACATACACACATCGATAATGCGAGAAATATTTATATCAGCTTGTAACAAATAAAGCCATTAAAAAACGCCAATTAATGGTGATGTACCGACTCTTTTTTGCCTTTTTGCGAAAGTATCTTCTTTTTCAAAGCGCTAATATCTTCAGCATCTTCATTAACGATTGGCCTTTCTTTGAGTGCGATTTCCAAAACTTCATCTATCCATCGTACGCAACGAATATCTATTTGACCACGGATATTTTCTGGGATCTCAGTCAAATCTTTTTCATTTTCTTGTGGAATGATGACTGTCTTGATGCCTCCTCTATGAGCCGCGAGTAATTTCTCTTTCAAACCGCCGATTGGAAGGACTTCACCTCGCAAGGTGATCTCACCGGTCATAGCTACATTCGCTCTGACAGGGATTCCGGATAAAGCTGAAGCTAATGCAGTCGTCATACCAATACCTGCGCTGGGTCCATCTTTAGGTACCGCCCCTTCTGGCACATGAATATGAATATCAACTTTTTCATAGAATTCAGGACTTACACCGAGCTTATTAGCACGACTTCTAACCACCGTTTGAGCAACTTGGATGGATTCTTTCATGACATCGGCAAGATTACCCGTCGGTGTCAGACGTCCCTTACCATGAACCAGCTCTGCCTCGATTGTGAGTAATTCACCACCTACCTCAGTCCAAGCCAATCCTGTCACTTGCCCGACTTGATCACTCTCTTCTGCCAACCCATAGCGGAATTTTCTTACACCCAAGTAATCTTCAAGATTATCAGAGTTCACCTCTACGCTGTCTTGGGTATGCCCCAAGACAAGTGATTTAACCACCTTGCGACAAACCTTAGATACCTCTCGCTCAAGATTGCGAACACCCGCTTCGCGAGTGTAGTATCGAACTATGTCACGTACCGCGTCCTGGCTGATTGTAATCTCATTATCTTTCAGACCGTTTGATTTAATTTGCTTGGGAATTAGATAGTTAATAGCAATATTGATCTTCTCATCTTCGGTATAACCTGGAATGCGAATAACTTCCATTCGGTCTAATAATGGACCGGGAATATTCATGCTGTTAGATGTAGCCACGAACATAATATCCGACAAATCAAAATCGACTTCTAAGTAATGATCAGCAAAGGTGTTATTTTGCTCTGGATCGAGCACCTCCAACATTGCTGAGGCCGGGTCACCGCGAAAATCCATGGCCATTTTATCTATTTCATCAAGCAGGAATAATGGATTACGCACTCCGACTTTGGAAAGATTTTGAATAATCTTGCCCGGCATAGAACCAATGTATGTTCTGCGATGACCACGAATTTCTGCCTCATCACGCACCCCTCCCAAAGACATGCGGGTAAACTTGCGACCTGTTGCCCGTGCAATCGACTTACCCAGTGAAGTTTTACCTACCCCTGGTGGTCCAACTAAACATAAGATGGGTCCCTTGAGTTTTCTAACTCTCTGTTGAACAGCGAGATATTCCAAGATTCTTTCTTTAACTTTATCCAGACCATAATGATCTTGATCTAGCACTTTCTCGGCATGATCCAGCTTACGATTGATTTTGCTGCGCTTTTTCCAAGGGGCACCGACCAGCCAATCGATATAGTTTCGCACTACCGTGGCTTCTGCTGACATGGGTGACATCATCTTCAATTTATTAAGTTCTGAATTAGCTTTTTCATTCGCTTCTTCAGTCATTCCAGCTTGCTCAATTTTTTGAGTCAGCTCCTCAATCTCATTAGGCGCATCTTCCATCTCACCTAGTTCTTTTTGAATAGCTTTCATTTGTTCATTCAAATAATACTCGCGCTGGCTTTTCTCCATCTGTTGCTTAACGCGACCACGTATACGCTTTTCCATCTGCAATACGTCTAATTCCGCTTCAATCAAATTAATCAGATGCTCAAGTCTTTGTTGAACAGAAATAATTTCAAGCACCGCCTGTTTTTCTTCCAATTTAAGCGCCATATGTGCCGCAATCGTGTCAGATAGGCGGTCGGCCTCATCAATGCCAGACAGCGAGGTCAACACTTCTGGTGGAACTTTTTTATTCAATTTCACGTATTGCTCAAATAAGCCTACGATTGAACGCGATAAAACTTCTATCTGCTTCTCATCTTCAGCTGATAGGTCTCCCAATCTCGATATGGTTGCCGTGAAGTGAACCTCAGCATCTGTAAATTCAGTGACTGCAACTCTCTCTGCACCTTCGACCAATACCTTGATAGTGCCATCAGGTAATTTAAGCAATTGCAAAATAGTAGAGAGTGTTCCAATCGTGTAGAAATCTTCAGTGGTGGGATTATCGATTTCTGCAGTTTTTTGAGCGACCAGCAAAATCTGCTTGTTGTTAGCCATGGCTGCCTCAAGCGCTTGAATGGATTTCTCACGCCCAACAAACAATGGAATAACCATATTCGGATACACCACCACATCGCGCAGTGGTAATACTGGTACCATTAATGTGTTATCAGAAGGGTGGTTTTCACTATCGTTGTTAGAACCTGCATCTGTCGAATTGCTTTGTTCAGTCATGGAAGACTCCTTTGAGTCTGATTCAGTAAGTATGAATAACGCTAAGTGATTATATAAGGATGTGCCCCCGTGATTTCAAGAGGCAGAATGTATACAAAGGTTAACAACTCGGTGAATTGTGATCAATTGCCCAATTTTGGACACAAAGTGAACATGACCGAGTCAAACTACTTATACATGACCTATTCATTAGCCCACTAGAGAAGCGTGATTACCCATGAGCTTTTAGGTCTTTTAGATGCCAAGTGTGCGGTATTGGAGTGATGCTTGAGGCTAGGGCAAATCTTCTTCTGCCGTTTTATCGAATTCATTGCCTTCATAAATCAAGTATGGCTCAGTATCCCCTTTAATAACCGCCTCATCAACAACCACTTTACTCACCCCTTTAGTGGATGGCAGCTCATACATAGTATCCAGCAACACGTTCTCTAGAATCGTTCTCAGACCCCGTGCACCTGTTTTACGCTCCATAGCTTTGCGCGCAACTGCCGAGAGAGCATTAGGACGAAACTCTATTTCAGCATTTTCCATATCAAATAATCGCGCATATTGTTTAGTAAGTGCATTTTTAGGCTCAGTGAGTATTCTTACCAATGCATCTTCACTCAGCTCCTCTAATGTCGCCACTACGGGTAGACGACCGACAAACTCTGGAATTAGGCCATAACGAATTAAATCCTCAGGCTCAATACTCTTGAGCACTTCACCAAAAGCAATATTTTGATTTCTTACCCGAACTTCAGCCGAAAAACCAATACCCGTTTTCTCGGTACGATCTAGAATGACTTTATCTAACCCTGCAAAAGCTCCACCACAAATAAACAAGATATTACTGGTATCAACCTGCAAAAACTCTTGTTGTGGATGCTTACGTCCACCTTGCGGAGGCACAGAAGCGATAGTGCCTTCAATCAGCTTTAGCAACGCCTGTTGAACACCTTCACCCGATACATCTCGGGTGATAGATGGGTTATCTGACTTGCGTGAGATTTTATCTATCTCATCAATATATACGATACCTGTCTGTGCTTTTTCAACATCATAATCACACTTTTGCAGTAACTTCTGAATAATGTTTTCAACATCCTCACCAACATAGCCTGCTTCTGTCAGGGTAGTCGCATCAGCAATGGTGAAAGGCACATTCAACAATCTTGCCAAAGTTTCAGCCAGCAAAGTCTTTCCTGATCCGGTAGGCCCAACTAATAAGATGTTACTCTTGGCAAGCTCCACGCCTTCAGTGGATGACTGGCTGGCTTCTAGTCGCTTGTAATGATTATAGACCGCAACCGATAAAACTTTTTTTGCACCTTCTTGACCAATCACATACTCATCAAGAATGTCATTAATTTCTCTTGGTTTGGGCAGCTTGCTGGAGCCGGTTGGTGATTGTTCCTGCATTTCTTCACGAATAATATCATTGCAAAGCTCGACACATTCGTCACAAATAAATACTGACGGCCCTGCAATCAGCTTGCGAACTTCATGTTGGCTTTTGCCACAAAAAGAGCAATACAGCAGTTTATTGGACTCTGAGTCTTTTTTAGAATCATCATTACTCATTGGAAATTCCTATATTTATTCCGTTTAACCCATCTTTATCGCGAATACGTGATGCCAGTGAATATTGTGAATTGAGCTGACATATACGTTCCGCAATTTCGATTATGTGCAATTAGTTAGTCAATATTCTAGGGGCAAATGCGTGCGGGTGGAAGTGCAAGTCACATGGACAAGCTAGCCCAATCGATATATTTTCAATTAAAATAGTTAGTTACAAAACAACAGATAGTGACCTAATGTATCCATTAGATTATTAATTAATCTATTGCACGGCTAAGATTCAGCGCTTTCAGCATCCCTAGAAGTGAGGACTTTGTCGATTAAACCGTAAGCCTGGGCTTCGGTGCTATCCATAAAATTATCACGCTCAGTATCTTTAGCAATTGTATCCATACTTTGACCTGTATGATGAGCTAATACGCGATTAAGCTTTTCACGAATGTTGAGTATTTCACGTGCATGAATATCAAAGTCTGAAGCCTGTCCTTGGAATCCCCCGAGAGGCTGATGGATCATCATACGTGAGTGAGGAAGGGCATAACGTTTACCTTTGGCACCACCTGCAAGCAGCACCGCACCCATACTAGCGGCTTGACCAACACACAGTGTACTGATATCGGGCTTAGCAAATTGCATAGTATCGTAGATAGCCATGCCTGCTGTGACCGACCCGCCAGGTGAGTTAATGTATATAGAAATATCTTTGTCGGGATTTTCTGACTCCAAAAATAAGATCTGAGCCACAATCAAATTGGCCATATGATCTTCAACAGGCCCCACAATAAAAATTACCCGTTCTTTAAGCAGACGAGAATAAATGTCATATGCACGTTCGCCGCGAGCAGACTGCTCAACCACCATCGGTACAAGATTCATCATCGGCGCATGTTGTTCAAAGTCTTTCATAGTGGCTTCCTAGTATGTTTGCTTGGGTGATAGTACCGTTTTGTCACAGCAACGTCACCGCACTATACTTTACAGATATTAATGTAGATAAATTGAGCGTTGCCTAAAATTGTTCTCAACAAACGCCCAAAATTAAGCATCTTATTCCTCTAAAAATCCTATTCTAGTGAATACTATCTTATTTCATCTATAGTTGAATCATCTCAGAGATTCTTTGTGATCTCGTCGAAACCAATTTTATTCTCAGTAACTTTGACTTTTTCGATCACTGAATCAACTACTTGCTCTTCCATCACCAAAGACTCTACCTGTGCGCGAGCTTGGTTATTGGTAGTATAATAATTAATCACCTCTTGGCTGTCAGGATACTGCCTAGCCAAGTCTTGAATATGTCCATTGACGCGCTCTTGACTGACCTGCAATTTATGCTCACGAACTATTTGGCCCACGATGAGGCCTAACTTAACTCGTTGCTTGGCTTCATCCACAAATAGATCATCCCCTAATTCTGAAGCACCTTCAATTTGATAATTCTTTTGTGCCTGCTCACGCAATGCAGCCACTTCTTGTGTGATCATAGATTCTGGCAACTCAAACTCATGGTTATCCAACAATAACTTCATGACGGCTTGTTTTGCTTGCGATGAGGCTTGTTTTTTGGCTTCCATTTCTAACGAATTACGAATCTCAGCACGCAGTGTTTCCAGAGTGCCATCGACACCAAGGCTAGTAATAAACTCCTCATTAATTTCAGGGAGCTCACCTTTTTCTAATTTTTTCACTTTGACATCGAATTCAGTTTCTTTGCCTGCTAGAGATTGATTGTTATAGTCCTCGGGGAAAGTCACTGCAAATGTTTTTTCTTCACCCACTTTCATTGCAAATAGTGGATCTTCAAATCCTGCGATCATATTGCTCTCACCGAGTACCATGGCAAAATCTTGGGCTTTTCCACCCTCGAATTCCTCACCATCTAATCGACCGGTGAAGTCTATAGTGATCCTGTGACCTTTTTCTGCCTTCTCTTCACATGGCGACCAATTCATTCTTTGTTTTTGAATCCGCTGCAGCGCTTCATCCACATTTACTTTCTTCACTTCGGCCACATTTAAGCTCACTTCTAA